>Ga0101944_10000104_pt1 | contig 278581 bp, 258 predicted proteins | sample DewCreD2012metaG_FD_75245 | JGI IMG/M metagenome (GOLD analysis project Ga0101944, IMG submission 75245) | Hot spring sediment bacterial and archeal communities from British Columbia, Canada, to study Microbial Dark Matter (Phase II) - Dewar... ... | reverse complement strand
TATAAATTTGAAGGTTCGGCGGCTGTGAGACAATGTTAAAGAATTACACCGGACATCTCATTCGCAAAAAAGTGGACATTTTATTCCGCGATTCTGATGACTTTTTATTCCGCTATTGACAGCGCTCCCGAATCTGTCGCACCAGATCCCACATCGCCCGACGAGCATGGGGATCAAGCCCTGTCGTCAACTCGTCCAGGAAGACCACCTCAGGGTCATGAACCAAAGCCAGGGCGATGAAAAGGCGTTGTTTTTGCCCCCCGGAGAGCTTCACAAAGGATGTGTTGCGCTTCTCGGCTAAGCCTAACTGCTCCAGCAAGGGCTGCCAGTTTATGGAGCGGGGATAGAAGGCGGCAAAGAGGTCGAGGGCTTCCCAAACTTTAATGCGATCTTGCAAGACCGACTGCTGCAGTTGTATCCCGATCCGCGAGCGGAGAGCGTATCCATCGTGGTGGGGGTCAAGGTCTAGCACTCGGATGTTGCCGCCATCGGGCTGGCGCAAGCCCTCGATACACTCGATGGTGGTTGTCTTGCCAGCACCGTTGGGTCCAACCATGCCAAAGATCTCCCCCTCATAGACTTGGAAGGAGACATCATCCACTGCCACAGTTGAACCGTAGGTTTTGCGCAGATGTTCAACTTGTATGATCGTTTTGTGCTGCATTGCGACTCCGTTCGGTAAACAGCCCGTAGGCTAATGGCTTATGCTCCACCTGCGCCGCGCAGCGCAGCGGCGTCAGGTGCAAACGCGGGTTAGCCCGCTCCCTCATACCCAAAAACCTCATCCAGCCAATCAAATACAACTTGTTGCATAAGGCTCAGATTATTGATTTGGCAGTGAGCATCTGCACCGTCGCCCGCAACAAAAATGCGAAGTTCTTTAGGACATTTGAGCGCGTTGTAAAACTCGTGGGCTTGAGCCATTTGTTCTTCCGACTCGCCTTCGCCAACCATACACAATACCGGACAAGTAATCTCATCTATCTTTTCAACTCTCGCTTGCCGCGCCATTTCCAACGCTTCAGAAGCCTTGCTCACCCCGGCTTGCCAACAGAACTTCTCCATCGCAATAACGGGCAACGGGCTTCGAAGACCGGCCAATTTGACAAGTGTGTCTCCGACAAAGGCAGGGGCTTTTTGAAGTGCCGGCGGGATTTCTGCCGTCGCAAGGCGGTAAAAATCAATAATTGGCGCGCTGGCAACGCAGGCTTTGATGCGTTTCTCAAATGTAACAGCACGTGATACCATGTAGCCACCGCCGCTTATGCCAAATAAACCCAACCGTTCTGGGTCTACTTCTGGTCGGGTAAGAGCATAATCTACAACAGCCTTGATCGGCACTTCAGAATCGACTCGGAAGAATAAGCCATCAAAGGGTGTACTCCCCTGACCGGGCAAATCTACCAGGAGAATGTGATATCCTCTGCGTACTCCTGCCGGGCCTACCCAAAAGTAAAGTTCTTCCGCGCAGGTCTCGCCGCCGCCTATCATTATCAGCGCCGGCGTTTTCTTGTTGCCATTACTTCCGTGCAAGAAGTAACCAGGCAGAGATTTGCCTTCGAACGGAATCTGGATTGGTTCGATAGGCGGGCTAAATTGAGTTGCCGCCTGACGGAAACACCATTGCGCCTTTTGCCAGGCATCACGCAGCCGTTGATCTCGCGGGCGAATAAAAATTGCGGCGCTCTGGTGGTAAGTGAAGGCGCGTAAGTATGCTTCGCGTGCACTCACACGGTGCCCTTTTTCTAGTGCGTGTGCCGCCTGAGATTCGACGCGACGGGCAATCTCTACCCATGCCGCATACCAACTCACGGGGTCGCCGTCTTTGACCTGAGAGGCGGTATAAAAACACTCACCAAATGCCGAACCGCCTTCGCTCTGATGTGAGAGAATCCAAGCAAAGTAGAAATCCATATCTTCGTTCTGAAAACGGATTCTCTGCTTGCTGCGTTGCCATAGTTTCTCGTTATTCATGTGACCTTTTCTCCCTCAATTGTACTGCAATGAGCGCGCTAACGGCTGCAGTTCAGCCGTTTGCGAAGCGCATCGGCGCAGCGTCGGCTGCAGTTTTATTTTCGGGCGGCTGATCCTGACGCCTTGCCAATTCAAAGACGCTCCAGCACGAATATAGTTCGCTGGTGGCTCTTTTCAAAATGCGAACCATAAGCGGGCCAAATCCTTATTAAACGTGGCCAGTATAAGTCGCACTCCGCTTCAGTAGCCTCGCGAGCGTGATACTCTGCAATCTCAGGTCCGATCTGCAACCTGGCTATCGGATGTGCTCGAAGATTGATGACCCACGGGTTTGTTCGCTCGAAACCCGGGTTCACATTGCAAATGATAATGCGATTTCCATCCCGAAGATAGTAAAGGGGAGTCGTCCGATCCTTGCCAGTGAGGCGCCCCTTTGTTGTCAAGAGCAACACTTTCCTGCCTGCACCAGTAGAAGTAAACACCCTGCCACCCGATGCACGATAAAGTAAGCGCTGAGCGGGCGCGATGATGTGCTTGATCATCCATACACCATGACGTGTGGCGCCTAGACGGTCAATCATTTGATTATCTCCTGTGAATAACTCGCGTATGCCATGATGATATTTCGTTGCCTGTGCTTGCACCTGTTGCGTTTCGAAACAGCCGCCCACGGCTTGAGCTTCACCTGCAGCACGCAGCGCCGTAAGGCGCAAGCGCGTGTTATCAAGAGCCATTAAACCACAAGCTTACCTGTACTTGATTGGGTTTTGGCTTGTAAAGCAAAACTACTATGTTAACAATTCTGCACGAAACGAAAACAGAATCTTAAATGATCCTTGATGGTTGATTAACAACCATCTGTTAAACCAGTAACAGCAAGATAAAGGCAAATTCTTCTTGATTCATGGATGGAGTATATGGGATTAGCAGACTTACACATGCATACATTATACAGTTGGGATGGGACATCAACCGTAGCGGCGGTCTTGAAACAGGCGTTGGATCATACCAACCTGGATGTGATCGCCATTACCGATCACGATTGTCTTAGCGGAGCTTTAGAGGCGCTTGAATTGGCTCCCTTCTACGGCATTGATGTCATTCCGGGCTGTGAGATATCCACTTCCCAGGGTCACCTTCTGGCTTATTTTATTACGCAGCCGGTGCCAAGCGGGCTATCGCTAATCGAAACGGTCTTACGGGTGGGAGAATTGGGCGGCTTATGTGTTGCAGCCCACCCCTCCGCCAAAATGTCCAACAGCCTGCATCCGCAGGTCATCTCAGATGCCTTAAAGGACGCCGATGTGGCGCGTGTTCTGGTTGGGATCGAAGTGTACAATGCGGGTGTGGTTCATAAGTCTGGAAATACCATCGCCAAAGCGCTGGCAGATGGTTTGCCCGTCGCGCAGGTGGGAAACAGCGACGCTCACATGCTATGGATGGTTGGCAGAGGTGCCACGTATTTTCCCGGATGCACGGCGAACGGGTTGCGTCATGCGCTGGAGAAACGCAGCACCATCGCCATTGCCGGTCCCAGTTGCAAGCCAGTTCGCGTGATCAGTCAGTGGCTAACTCGCTATCTGCTGCGCCGATTTGGCTTGGTAGCCTGGAATGCTGGTCCACAGACCCCAATCCGCTTTGGCCGACCGCTGCCGGTAGAACTGCTCAACTCGACGGGTAGCCTGAGTATGGTAGATACCCTTGCACAGCATTAAGCCCAAGGGGGATAGCTGATGAAAGCCAATGTGTTATTCATTTGTGGATCGCTCAATCAGACCACAATGATGCATAAAATTTCCCGCTGTCTGCCTATGTATGATTGCTTCTTTACCCCTTTCTATGCAGAAGGGCTGATTGGGCAATGCAGCAGGATGGGTTTATTAGATTTCACGATCCTGGGTGGGAAACATGCCCAGAATACGAGACAATACCTGGTCCAAGAAAGACTGCCCGTCGATTTCGGCGGGCGGTCTCGCAATTATGACCTGGTTGTCACATGTACTGATCTGATCGTGCAGAGCAACATCCGTTCAAGACGGATGGTCCTGGTGCAAGAAGGCATGATACTTCCGGAAGGGCTATTGTATTATCTCGTCCGCTATCTGGGCTTGCCCAGATTCCTGGCAAACACGGCTGCCACCGGTCTATCAAACGCCTACGATATATTTTGCGTGGCTTCCCCAGGATACAGAGAGTTATTCATCAAGAAAGGAGTTAATCCGGATAAGATTGTTGTAACCGGAATCCCGAATTTCGATAACGCAGCCTCCTATTTGAATAACAACTTTCCCCATCGGAATTTTGTGCTGGCTACGACAACCAGCGCTCGAGAGACATACAGGCGAACGGATCGCACCGCCTTCATCCATAAAGTCAAGCGCATTGCGGCGGGACGGGATGTTATTTTCAAATTGCATCCCAATGAAGACTTTGAGCGAGCCAGGGCAGAAATAGAGAAAATCATCCCAGGGGCAATTATCTACACCACTGGGAATGTTCATGAGATGATCGCTAATTGCGATGAAATGGTTACAGAGTTATCTTCTGTAGTTTATACCGGGCTGGCGCTCGGGAAAAAGATATCTGCAGATTTTGATCTTGAAAGCCTGCGCAAACTGCTGCCGATACAAAACGGCGGCGCGTCGGCACAAAATATTGCCAGCATATGTGAAGAATTGCTGGAACAGCCTAAACCCCAGGCGCAGAGATCAGTTTGGTCGTTCTCCCGGCTGTTCAAACTACCTGCTCAAGCGTCTACCGAATAATCTTCCAGGATTGCTTGGCTCCAACGATACCCGCCAGGAGGGCGCGTGCCCTTCGATAGCATACGCGTATGAAGAAGAAGACATTTGCGACCCGCTTCAATCGCGCCAGCGAGTGGGGTCCTATTGTTGCTTGTCAACTGATCGAATGAGTAAGGTTCGCCGAAAGTGATCTCAGGTAATAATCTGTGTTTCTTGCCAAAGGATGCCTCAGAGCTGACTTGCAACACCTCAGCAACGATTTGCGACCAACGAGCATCCTTCTGCATACGAACAAGGGGGTGATGCAGATAGTCTGGATTGACAAGACCGCTGGAGATGGCAACCTGTAAGCGCGCGGCTGGTTCGCTACGCAGCAGCAGCTCCAGGCTAGCAGACCAGGCTTCCACAGATTGAACTGCTCCAGGCATGCACGCCGGATCAGGGTCCAAAGTTCCAGATGGATAAATAAGGAGAACACCGCCAGCACGCAGATGCCTGATCGCTTGTCTAGCAGCCTTCATTTTTACATAAATATCGCGTGTCGAATAAATCAGATAATGATTGGTTGAACCCAAGAGGTGCAAAAGCGGCATTTCTCGGGCGATGATCTTGAGATCATTTCTGGGCAGACAGCCAGCGATCAAGAAAGTGTCGAAGATTCCTGGGTGATTGGCTGCAAGGATGAGAGGTCCGGAGGCAGGGATATGCTCAACGCCCGCGACCCAAAAGCCCTTAACCATCTTAGGTAGCAGCCAACGTGATGCTTCACAGAAGCCGTTTGCACCAACCTGCTGGTCAAAACCAATTGCGATTTTAGCCAAGCGTGCGGCAGGTAGCTTTAAGAACAGTTCTACCAGCTTAGAACGCCAGGCTGGTTTGGACAATCCAAGATAAGTAACAACTTCTTGGATAATTGCGTTTTGCAGGGTATGGGCGGTGACCATAAACGCTATCACAACAACCGTTCAGGAAGCGGACGTCCATCGCGTTTATCCAGATCGGATGGTTGTAAGCATAACTGTAAACGCCGTTACGGCTGTGCCCAGTCTAACCCAAAGTTGTTAAGCGCAATTAAATGGGGCGATAATGTTTTGTTATCGCCCAATGGCATTTTTGGTCATCTGTATAGACCTTGTATCGAACAGGGCTGCGTCTTCGGTAGAGCGATGTGCAGGTTGAACCAGAGCCTTGCGCTGGCGGCTTTGATCTTCATGTGTATTCTAAGCCATCGTTCCGTACAATCGCACAGATTCAAGGTAAATTGGATTGTCGCAGGAACGGAACACGTCACTCTCACCCGCAATGAAGGTCACTGAACAGCGCCTGAGCGCAGCGGAGCAAATCGGGTGCAAGCGCGGGTTGGGCTTCGCCAGCTTTACCGAGCAAAGAAAGAGCGGAGTAATTCGGTATACGTATCGGGTTCGTTGATATAGGGGAAGTGCCCGACGGCATGGAGCGTATGCACTTCCGCAGTAGGGTAGGTTGCTTTCAGTTGCTCCCGCAAGCTGACTTCCACAAGCGGGTCATTGTCGGCTTCGATAATCATCACTGGAATTCCGAGAGCTTGTGGGTCAGGAGGCTCAAAAGGCTCTATGACCGCTTTCGCACGTCCTGCAACCTGAGCTTTACTCATTCTGCCTGAAACCTGTTCCAGCATATACGCCAGCACCAGTTCAGAGTGACCAGCGGCTGGATAAATGGTCTCCACAAAGTTCTTGCGGAAGACGTTCATTACCACCCAATTGGGCAAGAAGGGCAAAATTCTAATCAACGCCTCGTTCTTTTGACGCAAGATATCGTTAGGTGGAAATGTATTGCCAAGGACCGCCTTCTCAATCCGCTCGGGATGATGGACCATCAAATACTGTACCAGGTATCCGCCAAGGGATGTGCCTACCATGTAAGCACTCTGAACACCCTCCGCATCAAGCACTGCCAACACCCCTTGACTGAGTTCTTCCAGGGTCTCAGCCGGTGGATAGGTGAGGCTAATGACCCGATAGTGCTCGGAGAGGGGCGCCATCTGTTGCCACCAAATGTCGTAAGCGCCTGTCATTCCGTGCAAAAACAAAACGACTTTCTCACCCCCACCAAATGCCACATATTCCCAATCTTTTCCATTGACTTGCAAGTGTTTAGGAGGGTGTTGGCTACGAAAATCCAGAAGAGATTGACGTTCCTGAGGCGATAATTTTTCCGAAAGTTCTGCGAAGCCTTTCCGAGGTAAGGGCCACAAATACACCAAGAGTAACAAGGTAAAGAGAATGCCTAAAGCAACAAGACCCTTCTTCATAGAGAACCTCCTCGCTTGGCGCGCATAGCCTAACGTCTTGCGCTTCAGCCGCGCCGCTTGTCAACTGCCGTAGACGCAGCCCACCCGCCCCCGGGCGCGGTCAGTAAGACCGATGATCTCCAGCACCTCGTCCACGCGTTCCCGGAGTGTCGCCCCGCGCAGACCATACATCTTGCCCCAAAATGTAAGATTCTCGCGCGCTGAAAGATCTTCATAGAGGGCAATCTCCTGGGGTACCACCCCCAAAACCGACTTGACGCCCATGGGATCGCGTCGGATGGAGCGCCCCAAAACCAGGGCATCCCCCTGATCAGGACGGAGCAACGTGGCAAGCATTGAGATCGTAGTCGTCTTCCCCGCTCCATTCGGACCGAGGAGGCTGAAGATTTCGCCTTGTTGAACCACGAAACTGACCCCCTGCACCGCCTTGACATCACCGAAGGATTTATATAAATCCATCACTTCTATGGCGTTCACTTTTACCCTTCTAAATCACTAGCTCGCTAGATATTATCTATCCGGGCGATCGCCGTCACTGCCGACAAACAGGCTATCCATATGGTGACCGCGGTGAAATGATTGCAAATGCAATAATTCTACCACAAGAGCGGATGGGGAGTTGTTAGATTTCAAGACCTCGTTTCTACCTTCGGTTAGTCACCAGCTTTTGAAGCTCTCCAAAGCGCCGAGTCGGGCATAAACAGAGATTGACCATACTCCTGTCGTCCGAATTGAGCGATCTCCTCCTGCACCGGCACGGAGATGATCCAATCTATGAACTGGTTCGCCAGCTCAGCCTGAACGGCTGGTGAATTTTTCGGGTTGATAGCGATCACCCGATAGGGATTGAGCAAGACCGGATCGCCCTCCACCAGCAGCGCCAGATTCAGACCCTGCTTCTGACGCGCCAGATAAGTGGCGCGGTCGCTCAGGGTATAAGCCTGCAGCTCGGCTGCCATGGTCAAAAGCTCACCCATACCCTGCCCAGCGGAGATGTACCAGTCGCCCGTCGGTTCGATCCCGGCTGCTTTCCATATGGAGAGTTCTTTGGCATGTGTGCCAGATGCATCTCCGCGCGAGACAAACGTTGCCCTGGCTTCTGCGATCTGTCTGAAGGCATCCGCGGCACTGCTCATCCCCCTGACGCCAGCGGGGTCAGCTTCCGAGCCAACGAGAACGAAGTCGTTGTACATCACATCTTCGCGGCGAATCCCGTAACCCGCCGCCATGAACTCCCTTTCCTGATCGGGGTCATGCACCAGCAGCAGGTCGGCGTTACCATCGCGACCCAGCGCAAGCGCTTGACCAGTGCCCACCGCCACCACGTCCACTTCAACGCCAGTTTGCCTCACAAAGTCGGGGAGCAAATAATCCAGCAAACCCGAATCCTGGGTGCTGGTGGTGGTAGCCAAAAGCAGCTTTCCATCCCTACTGATGGGTCGCGCATCTCTAGCAACGGGCGCGGTTGTTTGAAGAAGTTCCGCCGCCGGAGCAGGGGTTACTGCTGCAGTCCCAGGTGCAGCGCAGGAATTTGCGACCAGCGCCAACAGGAAGACCAAACCCAGGCACAGGCGCCTGCTGACCAACTTATAATTCTCTGTCATTTTCATTGGTTGCATCTTCGTGAAGCCTGAAGGAGGAGCGTAGCCGTCGCCAGGTCAATAAACCATCTCTCCACGCACGAAGGCGGCTGTACATTCATCTTTAGGGGCGGCAAAGAATTCATCTACCGAGGCGTCTTCGATTAACTTTCCTTCCAGCAACAACGCCACCCGTTGGGCGAGACGGCGCGCCTGGAAGACATTATGGGTTACCAGCACCATCGTAATCCCATATTGCTGATTTAAAGCAGTGATGATGTTCTCAATCAGGCAAACATTATAGGGATCCAGATTGGCAGTTGGCTCATCCAGGAGCAAAACGGCTGGCTGCAACGCCATGGCGCGCGCTAAGGCAACCCGCTGCGCCTCCCCGCCCGAGAGCGTGCGTGCCCGTTGCCCCGCAAATTGACGCAAGCCTACCATTTCCAGAGCGGTCTGAGCAAGACTATGCGAATCCCTATGGCGGCGCAGTCGCAAACCGTAAATAACATTTTCCTGCACGCTGCTATCGAGCAGGATTGGACGTTGAAAAACCATCGTGACCTGCCGCCGCAGTTCGAGCGGCATTTTTCCAACCGTGGTAAATTCCCAACCCTGGAAAGCAATGCTACCACTCGTTGGCGGTTCCAGGAAATTGAGCAAGCGCAGCAAAGTGCTCTTGCCTGCCCCGCTCGGTCCAACCAGGGCAAACAACTCGCCCGGATGGATATCCAACTTCGGAATATCCAGCACCAGCCGGTTGTTATATACCTTCATCAGGTTGCGAATCTGGTAGATGGCACCGCTCATTCGCCAAATGTCCTGCCTTGCAACCGCAGGAGAGCCAGGTTGGTAAGAAAGGTGATCCCAAGCAGGATCACCCCCAGCGCCAGCGCCAGCTCGAAATTGCCTTTGCGCGTCTCAAGGACAATCGCCGTGGTCATCACCCGCGTGCGACCCTCGATATTCCCGCCCACCAGCATCACCGCTCCCACCTCGGAGATGATGCTGCCAAAACCCGCCACTACCGCGGCTATCACCCCAATCCGAGCTTCTCGCAGGATTGCCATGGCTACCTGAGAGCGAGTAGCGCCTAAGGAGAGCAATTGCAGGCGCAGTTGCGGATCAACCCCCATGACCGCGGTCATGGTGAAGCCTGCCACCAAGGGAAAAGCAATAATCGTCTGCGCCAAAATCATTGCTCCAGCGGTGAATAATTCAGGGATTGCAGCGAAGTTCAAACCACCCAGCAGACCATTGCGGGAGAGAAGAAGGTAAACAAAGAGCCCCACCACCACAGGTGGCAAACCCATGCCGGTATAGAGCAACGCGGTCATAATCCTGCGCCCGCGAAAGCGCGTCAGCCCTATAGCAGCGCCCACTGGCACGCCAAGGATGGCGCTCAATACCAGGGCAATCCCCGATACCCGCAGGGAGAGCAGGATGATCTCAGCCAGATCGGAAAGCATAACCGCAAAGCTAAACTGTATAGATTGTACCAATACAAGTATAGTTATTGCGCCTGGTTTTGTCCAGTGAGCAGACGCACAAAAATAAAACCCTGCACGGTGAAGCAAGCAGGGTTTGTCAACCACCAAGCCTCTGGACTCAGCCCACCCAGGTCACCTTGCCAGTTTGATGAACGTCGTAACCCCCAAGACCTTCGATCATCCGGCGCGTCTGCGCCTCTTGCAGCCAGTTCACTAATGCCTGCACCGGCGCTGACGTCAGAGTAGCTTCAGGGATTACCAGGTCGTAACGATCATGGGCAAGAAAGATAAAATCCAGGCAATAACTGCGGGCGGCGGCTTCCAAACCCACGCCAACATCCGCCTGTCCCTCGGCAACCGCCTGAGCTACTGCGGTGTGGGTCATCCGCTCATCCTGGTAGCCTTCGATCTGTTCCGCCAAAATTCCCGCCCGGCGTAAAGCCATATCTAGCCACAGGCGCGTCCCTGAGCCGCGCTGGCGGTTGACGAAACGTAAGCCAGGGCGGGTCAGGTCTTCCAGACCTCTTATACCAAGCGGGTTTCCCGCTGCCAGGATCAAGCCATGTCTGCGCTGCGCCAGCGTGACCAGCGCCACGCGCTGCCCCGGCAGCAGGCGGCGCACGAAGGGCAGATTGAATTCGCCGCTCTCCTCGTCCAGCAGATGGCTGCCTGCGAGATCGGCTTTTCCTTCTGCCAGGGCGATCAACCCACCCAGGCTTCCGGCAAAGCGTAATTGCAACCTGTGTCTCAAGGCGATTTCGGAGAAATGGCTGGCGAGCCAGGTAACCACAAGATCATGGCTGCCGACGAAACGCAACACGCCTGCCTCGGAAGCCGGCTGCTCCCGCTCGATCACGCGCCAGCGCTCCATTGCCTGGAGCAGCGCGCTCTCCACATCTTCCAGCGAATAACCCGCAGTGAGCACCTCCAGCAGGAACGCCTCCGCCCGATGCGCCAGAGCAGCGCGGCGCATCGGCAGCGGGCTGGCAGCAGCGGTAGTCTCCGACACCCGCGTCCCCTGCCCGGGGCGGCTTACCACCAACTTCTGACGGGCAAGTTCCTGATAGGCGCGCTGGACTGTTCCCACGGTGCAGTTCCAGCGCTCAGCCATGTTCCGCAGCGAGGGCAGGCGATCGCCGGCTTTCAACTTGCCCTGCAGGATCTCCTGGCGAATTGCCTCGGCAACCTGGCGATAGAGATAGGTTTCATCCATTTGCACATCTCAGTATATTGCCTTTCGCTGCGTGCAGCAAGCCTGTTGATCGCCTTTGCCGCCAAATCATGTAAAATCAGATGCAGAAAACTGATCCAAGAGGTGAATGCATGGAAGGCATTGAGGTTGTCGCTCAACTGATGGTGATGGCTGCCATCACCGCGCCCAAGACCAAAGGGGAGAATTTCATCCAAACCAAAATCCTGCAGGGTGAGGCTGTCCAGCAGCTAGCTCAAGCCATGCGGGCTTTCGGACTTGAAACCGGCAAGGCGAATTTCGACCGCGACGGCAGGAATGTGGCGCAATCTGCAGCGGTGGTTTTAATTGGCTTGAAGGACGCAACTACCGCCGGATTGGACTGCGGAGCCTGCGGTTTTTCTCTATGCGCCGAATTGACCGGACAACCGCCGGTGGATGTGGAGTTCCGTGGTCCATCCTGTGCCTATCGTCTTTTGGACATGGGCATTGCTCTCGGCTCGGCGGTCAAAGTCGCCAGTTTGCTCAACGCGGATAACCGCATCATGTATCGCATCGGGGCAGCGGCGCGCCGCAGCGGCGTGGTTGATTGGGATTTCGTCATGGGCATCCCCTTGAGCGTTACCGGCAAGAGTATCTACTTCGATCGTTAGCACATCCAAGGGAGCATCTGTTGTGCCAACGAACACACTCGGCAGCCTGATCGCCGTGTTAGCTGCCGCCATATGGGGCTCGGGCGACTTTCTGGGCGGATTAGCCACGCGCAAACGCAGCCAGTACCAGGTAGTCGCCCTGGCGTCTTTTTCTGGACTGATCATCCTCTTGATTGCCATGCTGGCGCGCGGTGAAAGCCTGCCTTCACCCCAAAATGCGCTGTGGAGCGCCGCGGCAGCCCTTTCCGGCACCATCGGCATTGCAGCCCTCTACCGAGGCTTGGCGACATCTCAAGCTGCACTGGTGGCGCCTGCCTCTTCAGTGATCGGAGTGGCGCTGCCAGTGCTGGTCGGCACACTGCTCTATGGTCCACCCGGCACCTTGAAATGGTTAGGGATGGCGGCGGGCGTGTTGGGCATCTGGTTGGTTTCAACCAACACCGGCCTCAGCCGCGGCGAAAGTCGGCAAGCCCTTTGGCTGGCTTTCATAGCCGGATTGGGATTTGGTGGGTTCTTCGTCTTGATCGCCCAGGTGGAAGCTGGCGCGGTATTTGCTCCGCTGGTGATTGCCAAGTGCGCCTCCCTGATTTTTTCCCTGGGTATGCTCACCGCGCGCCGTTTGCGCCTGCCATCTCTACCTGGAAGCGGGACAGCCCTTACTGCCGGCGTTTTCGACGCTGGCGGAAACGTGTTCTATCTGCTGGCAGCTCAGATGACGCGCCTGGAGTTCGCCGCGCTGCTCGCCTCGATGGCGCCAGCGATGACCGTACTGCTGGCAGCGCTGGTGAGCCGCCAACGAGTGAATAACTGGCAAAAGGGTGGAGTGGCACTGTGTCTGGCGGCAATTGCCCTTATCGTCCTTTGATGGCTTATTGCCATCCATAGCGCGACGCGGCTCGAAGCCCGCGCCAGCCTCTCAATAATCCCTCCGATCATCTTCGAAAAAGAGGCGAGAAATCCCTGCCTAATGTAGCACTTTTCAATACGGGTTGTTTAAAGAGCCTTGAAAAGTCGTTAACACATGCCTTACATATCGTTAACTCGCCCATGTTATTCTACGTTAAAGGCAATCAAGAAAACTCGTAGAGGCCGGAGGAAACAGACAAACTCTTATGCACATCCTGGTCACAAATGACGACGGGGTGTTAGCGCCTGGGCTATTCGCCCTGGCGCAGGCGATGCGCCAGCTCGGCAAAGTGAGCATCCTGGCGCCCGATCGAAACTGGTCAGGCGGCGGACATGTCAAAACCATCGACCGCCCCTTGCGCGTGCGCGAAGCGATCCTACCCGACGGGACCGAGGCGCTCGCCAGTGACGGCGCGCCTTCAGATTGCGTGGCGCTGGCTTTGCTCGGCTTTATGGCTGAAAAAATTGACCTGGTTGTCTCTGGCATCAACCCTATGGCAAATCTTGGTCATGACGTAACGTATTCTGGCACCGTTACAGCCGCGATGGAAGCAGTCATCTGGGGTGTTCCCGCCATTGCCTTTTCCCTGGATACACGCGAGAATCATCTGGGAACGTTGGATTACGGACCGGCGGCGCGGCAGGCGCAGCACATCGTCCAAACGATCCTCACCCATCGGTTGCCAGCCGGCATCCTGCTCAACGTGAACATCCCGTATCTGCCGGAGGAGCAGATTAAAGGCATTCGCATCACCCGCCAGGGGATGCGTGTTTATCGTGATCGGTTAGATCAGCGCATTGATCCACGCGGCAGACCCTATTACTGGATTGGAGGCGATGCCCCAACCGGCATCCCCGAAGCCGGCACCGATATCGGCGCGCTGGCGGAGGGCTACGTTTCCATCACCCCTTTGCAGCTAGACCTGACCGCCTACCCGGCTCTCCATCGCCTGGCTTCGTTTAGATGGGAAGGCGTTCCCGATCAAGATCGAACATCCGATCACGGCCAGGCTGAACAGATTCATCTTCACGACTTCACCGGAATCCCCAGTTCACCCAGCCAAGAACGCACTCGCTCGTCAATCTGATCGCGAACCTGACGGAACTTCGCCAGCTTTTCTTGCGGCGTGCCCTCGAAAGCTGCCGGGTCTTCAAAGCCCCAATGCAAACGAATACCCATGCCGGGGAAGATTGGGCAATTCTTTTCGGCGTGGTCGCAGACGGTGATCAAATAACCAAAATGCACCCTCCCGAGGTATTGCTTGAGTTCCTTGGAGGTGTGCCCGCTCATGTCTATACCAATTTCCTCCATCACCTGGATGGTATAGGGATTGATTCCCTTGGGTTCCAGACCAGCGCTATGGACCTCGAACCTGTCCCCAGCATACTTCCTTAAAAAAGCCTCCGCCATCTGGCTACGAGCAGAGTTTCCTGTGCAAAGAAAAAGCACCTTGGTTTTTGGCATCCTACGCTCCAGTCTCGATAGGCTTACGAACCTGATAACGAATAATAGCGGCAATCGGTTAACAACTTGGAAGCAGGTGATTATTAAACCGTTAACAAAATGTAACGCCCCTGCTTCCAACGGGGGCAATTAGGAAAGGTAGCTGTTGCTCATCAAGAGCCAAAAAGGTGTAGCTCGCGCATACTCAGCGAGCGATCAACAGCCCTAAACCCATTATCAACCAAAGGAAACGGGAGATTTTCATTTTGGAGTTTTCCTAACAAAGCCCTAAAACCCTGCCTAGCTTGGTTACGGTGAACTGGCTGCGCAGATAGTGGGCATATTGAAGCGCCTGCGCTTCATCGTCGGCATCCAACCCCACCTGCTCCACCCTGCTGGGCGCAGAGACCTGCTCAAGCCAGGCGGTTATCTGGGAAGGCGGGGGCACTGTGGCAGCGATCTGTAGGATGTCACTCCAGTGCCGGGAGATGCTTTGCTTAAGTTGGGCAAAGTCATCCGGAGACATGCTCAGGAAGCGTCGTTGCTCATGTTCCACCTGAGGGGCAATCGGTCCATAAACGGCGCGGATCGTCTGGCGCTCCACATCCGGATTAACCCACGAAGCGGCAGCTAACAGGCGATCTACATCCACCTGCGCCAGTTGGCGCACCTGCTCGTATTGGCGGGCGATCAAAACCGTCCCAATGCCCACTTTGGCGCCATGTAAAATCGCCCGCCTGCCTTGTCGCAGCAGCTTCATCTCCCAGTAATGAGACAGGTGATGCTCAGCTCCCGAGGCTGGACGGGAGTTGCCATTCAAAATCATGCATATTCCTGATTCCACCAGCCCATCCATCAACCGAGTAATGCCCTGGGGAGTCGCCTGAGCGATGGCGGCTACGTTTTCCACACAGAGCGACAAAGCCTGTTCCATTCTGGCAGCGATTTCAGCCCGATAGGGCTCGTCCCACAGCAGGTGCGCCAGGCGCCAGTCCGCCAGGGCGGTATATTTCCCCAGCATATCTCCAAAACCAGCGGCGATCATGGCTTTCGGCGCATGGCACAGGGTGTCCAGATCGGCGAAGACGGCAAGCGGGGGCATGCAATAAGCCGTGTCTTTGAAACCACGAATGACCACCGGCGCTATGGAAGAAGCAAAACCGTCCACCGAGGGTGCGGTGGGCAGCGAGACGAAGGGATTGCCCGTGCGGTGACTGCAAAAGCGGGTGATATCGGTGATCGTGCCTGCGCCGACAGCCACAAACAACCGCGGTTGGGCGTCATAACGCATCAGCACCTGAATTAAAGCCTCTTCATTGGCGATCACCTCTTCGCCTTCCAGCACCACAGCGATCACCTGCCAGCCCTGAGCGTGCAATGCGACCTCCACCGCCTCCCCCAAAACTCTGTAGGTATTCTGATCACACACCAGCATGAAGCGGTCATACCCCTTGGATTGGGAAAATTGTAGCAGAGCAGAAACGGCATCCTCGCCGCAGCGATAGGTCATCGGAGCGGATACAACGTCAGAGTGCATTGGATATCTCCATCTAGCCACTTATCTTCAATAAAACAACGCTTCCGAAGCCGGCTGTCTTTGCCGCAAACGGGCTTCGGAAGCGTTGAGACATTGGATGCCATATGGGCTAGCGCACCGCCAGGCTTTCCCTGACCGCGTCGAGCTGAGACTGCAAGCGCTGCAAGCGTTGCTCTTTGTCGCGCGCGAAGCGCTCTATCCCCTTCAACACCCAATCTGGAGAGAGGTGCGCCTCTTCAATCACTTCGTTCAATTCGCCGCCAGTGCGCCAGCGATTATCCCAATCAGAGGACAGGGCGTATTCGTCAGCGATGCGGTTGAAGAGCCAATCGTGCATCAACCAGCGCGCCTGAGTGGTGATCACCGTCGAGTTGGCGCGATCAGCAGGGGTAACCACGCGCTCCCGGTATTCCAGCGGCTGCAGGTTGAAAAGCTGCGTGCTGGAAACATACACGATCTTGACGTTCAGGTTGCGCGGCTCCAATTCCGGCAAAACTTTGAGGATGGAAGTCATGGCGCTGGTGCCCTGGACGAAGAAAGCGCCGTCCTGCGGCAAGCCGGGTTTATAATCGCGGACGATGTAAGCGCCGCGCGCAGCCTCAAAGTGCGAAGGCATGCCAAGGCTCTCCCGGTCGGGGATATTGATCGGCGGACGGGTCAGGTGCAGGGCGACGATCGGTGCAGGCTGGCGCAATGCTGCGCCTAACAGCACGGGCACCTCGTTATATTCCCAGGGATGGATGTTGATGATGCTCCCCTCAGGGAAGAGTTGCGTGACGCCCGGCGCAAAGATGCCAAAATGCGTGCGGCTATCATCTGCCGTCTCCGGACCAGAGTGCCCCGCCACCCAGACCACCTTGCCCACCTTCCACTGGCAGTCCTGCGCAAGCTGGCTGAAGAGGCGGAACATCCCATATTTGAGATATGAGAACGAGCCGTAGGTAGAGCATGCCCCCCAGAAGCCGTCGAAATGCTTTTCGGGGTCGTCGGCAAAATTCACCGTTGCCATGCCAACCAAAATGCCTGCATTGGCAAACTCGGTGATCTCTTGCGGCAGCAGCACGCCATTCGGGTTGGCATCCCGGTCATACCAGCCATAACCTGGGAAATCCCCGTACGCCTGGGCAAAGCCGACGATGTTGGTGGATTCCGCCAGATCAGCCGAAGCCGCCAGGAAGAGCGGGCGGTCGTAATTGCGGGCACCAAAAGCGTTCACCCAGGCGCCCCACTTCGCCAGCGCGGCGCGGTTGGCAATCGTGGTGCCAGGTTTGACATACATGTCATCCGGGTAATTGCGATAATCGTACAGGCGTTCGTCCTCGAAGGGGTTGCCACGCTTGCCAAGCTGATAGGCAGGGATGCTGACCGGAACACTATCGCCCAACCCCACCAGGGTATCTGCCAGGTAGTCGATCAGAGCCTGGTCGTTATGCAACACGGAGATCACGGTTTGCAATGCGGAACGGAATTCCGCCTGCAGGCTCTGCGGGTCGCCGGGCGGCGGTCCGCCGAAGTTCAGGAATTCCACGCCGTATTTATCGGCAAAATCTTTCTTGGTTTGCCAGTACTGCTCGCTGTTGATTTTGTGCGGTACGCCATGGGAAGCGTAGTCGTACTTATAGTAGCCGCGGCCTTTGCGCGTCTTGAACCAGGCGATGTTCGGGGTTTTCTTATCGTTCTCGCCAAACACCATCTCCAGAACGGTGCGTGTTACCGACGCCCATTCGCTACCTTGCTCCGTGCCCAGCACACGCCAGCCATGCGCCCCAAACCACTCGTTCGGCGTGCCATACACCACACTGCTCACCGGATGCGGATCAATCCCAAAATCGTTCCAGTCCACAAGCAGATACAGATTGTCCAAGCCCAACCCCCAGGCTGAGTTCATGGTCTCATGCACCACCCCGGGCGTCAGACCGGCTTCACCTTCCATGGCGAAGACGCGTACACCCTGCGCTCCGGCGCGCTTGAGTGCCACCGCCTCGCCCGCAGCCGCCGGATTGCCATGCCCGGAAGGTCCAGTGTTGAATTTTAAAAACAGGGTCTTACCTTCCATCTCGGCGTGACCGGAAAGTCCGCCCCGCCGGCGGAAGCGCAGCAGGTCTTCCCAGTAGAGCGCCCGCTCTTCGGCTTTATAAATCTTATATCGCTCATCGCCCGTCTGCTGATATTTGATTCGCAGGGCTTCGTTGAGCACCGCCAGCGTGCAGTAAACCAGCGGGATAGTATGACCTCCAGAAAGGATAAACCGATCGCCAAATTTCTTCTCGGGGTGACGGATATCCCAACGCATGGCTCCGCTCAACATCAACGTCAACAACGGATAGACCTTTGATCGCGAGCCGCCTGGATGACCGCTCTGCCGGTAATTCAGGATAATATCGATCAGGTTGTCCACCAGGTCCTTGGTCTTCTCCCAATATCCAAAATACTGGGTTAACTCAGCGAACTTCTGTTCAACACTAATTTTTGAAGCGGCAGTCATGAAATTGCTCCTTTTTAGCGGCATTAAGCTCGCGACCAGGCTTCCTGCCAGACGCGTTTGGCGTTGGCGATCACCAACGCCGAGGGTTCATCTGCCGATTGAGGCTTGACCTCAAAGCCAATCCAGGGGCGGTCGCTGCGGCTATCGGATAGATAACCGACTTTGAACAGCGTGCGGATGAACTCGGTCAGCTCCGGCACATCGTTGCACCCGCCCGGCCAGCCGAAGCGTGGGTGCAGATCGCCATAACCAGGTGTAGCTGGGTCGAGGACACTATTACCCACATGGATGTGCACCAGGTGGGGCGCCAGTTGGGTCAGAGCAAATTCCGAGGTTTCGTGTAGCAGTGGTTGGTGGCTCAGATCATACATGAGACCAAAATCGGGGTAATCTCGGCGGATGCGTTCGCTGAATTGCGCCGCAAGATCGCTTGGGCCTATCAGGCACTTCTTGTCAATCTCACGGTCAAAGGTCTCCAGAGTGATCGCTACTCCTTTCTGGCGACCATAGGCGCATGCCTGCAAGATGGATTTTGCCAGCGCATCCAGCGCCTTGAGCCTGTCTGCATCACCCGGGTCAACGCCGGAGAGAACGGCGACGCGCCTGGCGCCCATTTCGGCTGCCTCATCAATGCTACGGTAAACCTGTTCGACGGCGCGCTGACGTTCACCCTCATCCAGGCTGTTCAGGTTGAGCTTTTGCAACAACAGCGCCGATTGCCCTCCATGCCCCACCTGTATGTGGGCAGTTTCGACAACTTTCTTGACCTGAGCGCGCACGGCTGGATCCTTGATCCAGCCGATTTCAATCGCCCCAAAGAAGGGATCTTCAGCGATTTTCGTCACCGTCTCTACAATTGGACCTTCGCCGCGGATGGTTTCCGGAAAAGCCATAAAGTGAACAATGCTCATCGTGCAGTAGTTATTCCAGTGTTTATCCATGAGACCGCTCCTCTCTCTATGTTGGGTATTGCTCTGCTATGCTCAATGATCCTTGACCAACGTTTATCTCCCAACGACATCCGGCTTATTGTAGCACGCTAATCCAGCGGAACCGGAAACTTAGGCGGACGCCCTTCGATCACCGCAATCACATCTTCCACCACCATCGCCATGCGCAACAAGGCTTCGTCGGTGTGCGCCGCCATGTGGGGCGTCACCACCACGTTCTCCAGTCTGAGCAGCGGGCTGTCTGCCGGTAGCGGCTCGGGGTCGAAAACATCCAACCCAGCGCCGGCAATCCAGCCTTCCTGCAGCGCCCGGATCAATGCCTGCTGATCCACCACCCGCCCACGCGAGGAGTTGATCAGGTAAGCGCCTGCCTTCATCCTGCGCAGCGCATCCTCATTGATGATGCCCTGCGTTGACGGCAGCAAGGGGAGATGGACGGTGACAAAATCCGCCTGGCTCAACAGCTCATCGAATTCAACCCGCCTGGCGCCCAAACTGGTTTCCGCCTTCGGATTGGGGATAGCGTCATAATACAACACGGGCATAGAGAACCCTTGATGGCAAATCTCAGCCACCCGATAGCCGATACGCCCGATGCCAATCACGCCCAGCGTTTTGCCAAACAATTCCACCCCTGTCAGGCGATAGCGCGCCGACCAATCGCCGCCCCGCAAGGCTTTGTCTGCCTGCAAGATGCGCTTGGCTAGGATGATCATCATCGCTACACATTGCTCTGCTACGGACTCCACATTGGCTTCAGGCGTGTTGACCACCACAATCCCCAACTCCGCAGCGGCTTTGCGGTCAATGGCTTCAACACCGGTGCCATGACGGGCGACCACTTTCAGGCGCGGCGCGGCTTCCATCAAGCGGCGCGTCACCTTCCCATTGGCGCGAATGATGATGCCGTCCACATCCTGGACAAGCGGGAGGAGCGCTTCCTCCTCCAGACTGTCAGCCATGCGCACCTCTGCATGCTGCTCGAGCCATGCGAGAGCCTTGGGATGGATGGCTTCGTACAGAAGGACTACTGGCTTGCCCATGTCGTGCATTATCTAGTGGTGGACGCAGATGCGCGCGCCGCGCGATTCGTAGCTCATTTCCTGATACACCGTCTTCCACTCCAGGTATTCATCTATCGCAATTGAACCCTGCTCGCGACCGATACCGCTGGCTTTCATGCCGCCATAGGGTGCCTGGACGAATGAACCATGGATGTCATTGATCCAGATCGAGCCGGCTTCCAGGCGCTGAGCTGCCAGGTAGCAGTTGCGCATATCGCGGCTGAAGAAGTAGGAACTCAGCCCATAGATGGTGTCATTGGCATACTCAATCGCCTGTTCCAGGTCGTCCCCGACCTTCATAAAAGCCAGCACCGGCCCGAAGGTCTCCTCGCGCATCACGCTCATCGAGTGATCGCAATCGGCTAAGACGGTCGGGGCGTAGAAAAAGCCCTTATCGCTCAGGCGTTTGCCGCCTGTCAGCAAGCGCGCCCCCTTCGCCAGAGCGTCTTCTACCTGGCTGTGCACCCACTTGAGCTGGCGCTCATTCACCAGCGGACCGATATCCACGCCGTCCTTGAAGCCATCGCCAGCGACCACACGCGAAGCCAGCGTGGCGATCCGCCCCACTAACTCCTCGTAAATCGCTTCATGCGCATAAACGCGGTTGACGCGGTTGCACACCTGCCCGGCGCTGCGGAAAGCCTGGAATGTGATGGCATCAGCGGCTTTATCCAGATCGGCGTCGCTCCACACAATGCATGGACACTGCCCGCCCAGTTCCAGAGTCACGCGCTTGATATCCTCGGCAGCAGCCTTCATCACCGAACGACCTCCTTCCACGCTGCCGGTCAGGGCTACCTTGCGCACCAATGGGTGGCGGATGAGCGCTTCACCGACGCTCCCCCCTGGTCCGGTGATCACATTGAACACGCCGGCGGGGAAGCCCGCGTCCAGCACCACCTGAGCAACCTTGATCGCCGAAAGCGGCGTGTCAGACGACGGCTTGGCGACCACGGTGCAACCCGCAGCCATGGCTGGACCGATCATGCGACTGAGCAGATGCAGCGGGTCATTCCACGGCGGAATTGCAGCGATAACGCCCATCGGATGCCGCAGGACGTAGACGAACTTGTCGCGCACATCCGACTGCAACACCATCCCGGTAATGCGCCGCGCTTCCTGGGCGTAAAACTCGATCACCGCGCAGAAACCGTTGATCTCGCCCTTAGCCTGCCAGAGCGGTTTTCCCTGCTCCAACGTCAAGATGCGAGCGATCTCGTCGAGATTGGCGCGCACCACCTGGATGAATTTCATCATCATGGCTGCTCGCTCAGCAGCGGGGGTATCGCGCCAGACCTTGAAAGCCTTATGCGCGGTCTGCACCGCCTGATCTATCTCGTCCGATGAGGCGACCGGCACCCGACCAACCAGCTCTTCGTTCGAGGGGTTGATCACGTCAATGAACTTGCCGGATGTGCCCGCCACAGCCTGGCTGCCGATGATCATTGGATACGTCTCAACTCCGGTTTTGGTTACCATAGAATCTTCTCCTTGAACATGCTGCCGGTGCTTGCGCCATGAAATACAGTATTCCTGGATCAGGAAAATCTTTCATGGGCGCAAGATGATCTTCAACCCATCGCGGTTTCCAGTTGTAAGCTGCTTGAAGCCCTGATCGAACTCTTCTAAAGGCAGCTCGCCCGTGATCACCGGGCGTGGATCCAGCCGCCCGGTCTGCATTAACCCATCAAGCACCTGCCAGGTATCCCACATGTGCCGCCCTGCCACGCCGCGGATCCTCACCTGGCGCAAGATCACATTGTAATTGAAATCGAACTCCTGCACCGGCGCCGGGCTCAAGCCAAACAGGGTCACCCGACCTCCCTTACGCACAATCGAGAAGGCATCTTTGAGAGCAGCGTGGGAACCAGACATCTCTAATACGATGTCTACGCCCAGACCGTGGGTCTCATCCAGAATCTTTTCGACGATTTGCTTGTCTTCCAACGCGTTGTATACCGTGTTGGCGCCCATCTTTTTCGCCACTTCCAACCGCGAAGGGACAATACCCACCAGCGATACCTTGCTGGCGCCAGCAACAGTGGCAACGCCCGCGGCAAACAGCCCAATCGGGCCATCGCCGAATATCACCACCGATTGAGCGGTGACCGGCTCGATCAGGGTCGCCTGCACAGCGCCGCCCATCGGCTCCATCAGCGCCCCAATCTCCGAGGGGATGCTGCGGTCCAGCCGCCACAACGAACCCTCCGGCACGGCGATGTACTCGGCGAAGCTGCCATCCACCTCGTTGCCGAAGATCTTCAAATTTTGACAGATGTGTTGCAATCCGATCTTACACACCGCACAGTTGCCGCAGGCGATATGGCTATCTGCGGTGACATAGTCCCCTACCTTGTAATGTTTGACTGCATTGCCCACCGCCACGATCTCGCCGGCAAACTCGTGACCGATGGTCAGGGGCGGTTTGATCTTGCGCTGGGCATATGCATCCCAGTTATAAAAATGGATGTCAGACCCGCAGATGGCTGTTGCTTCCACTTTCAGAAGCACCTCATCCGGCTGAATGCGGGGAATATCAATCTCAACCAGCTCCAAACCGGGTTCGGGTCGGGTCTTCCTGACCGCTTTCATCTTCTCTGCCATGAGGTTCTCTCCTTTCCTAATCGCCAGTAAAGTTATCAACCGCTTCGTTAGTAAATCCTGTGTGAGGGCTACTCAATCAGATTCATTTCTTTCAGCAGATTACGCAATCGCTCGCGCTGCAGAGCGGTCATCGGTCCAACCGGGGCGCGGCATGGACCGCCTTGCAAACCCATCAAATCCAACGCCTCTTTGATCACCACCGGGAAGGTGCCCCAGGTGAAAGCCAGACGCAACGGCGCCAGGTCTTCCTGGGCTTTTCTGGCGCCGTCAATGTCTCCAGCCTGCAGGCGCTCATAGATGCTCACCACCAACGCCGGGGCGACGTTCGCCGTCGCCGCGATGGCGCCTTTGGCGCCATGCAATAAACCAGCGAAGATCAGGGTATCACGCCCCATCACCAACGAAAAATCAGATGGCACGCTGCTCAAGTACTCCTGCGCCAGCGTCAGGTCGCCGCTCGAATCTTTCATCCCAACAATGTTTTCAATCTGCGCCAGGCGGGAGAGCAACGCCGCAGAAATCTTGACGCCGGTGCGGTCAGGATTGGTATAGAGCAATACGGGCAGTTTGGTCGAAGCGGCAATGGCGCGATAATGCTCAAATAACTCATCGGGGTTTGGATTGATAAAGAAAGGGGTCAACACCGAGACAGCGTCCGCGCCGATGCGCTCAGCAGCCTGGGTAAGGGCAATCGCCTCGCGGGTGGTCACGGCAGCCGTGCCAACATACACTGGCACACGTCCGTTGGTCTCCTCGACCACGATTTCCCAGATGCGCTGTTTCTCGCTGGCAGAAAACGCCCAAAACTCGCCCTGGCTGCCGGTGGCAAACACGCCATGCACGCCGTTCTCGATCAGGTGGTTGGTCAATCGGCGCAGCGCGGATTCGTTGAGCTCTTCTTCGCGCGTCAATGGGGTGACCATTGCGGGGATGATACCGTAGGGTTTAAGCATGCTTGGTTCTGCTCCTTGTATGCGATTTCTGGTGCTTCACCAGGCGGTGTAACCGCCGTCGATCACCAGCACGTGTCCGGTGACGAACACAGACGCCTGGCTGGCAAGATAGATCACCGCGCCCGCCAAGTCTGGACCTTCTCCAAAACGGCCGAGCGGCACCCGGTTGATCAGTTCGGCGTAAAATTCGGGGTTGATGCGCTTCAGGCGATCGGTCATCGGCGTGACAAAATAGCCAGGGGCGATGGCATTGACGCGAATCTGATAAGGCGCCCACTCCACCGCCAGCGAACGAGTCAGGGCGATCACCCCGCCCTTGGTGGCGCAGTAATGACTATTCAACCCGCCGCGATTGCCAACAAAGCCCGAGATGGAAGCGATGTTGATGATCGAGCCGGGCTTTTTCAGTGTAATCCATCGCTTTGCCACCCAGCGCGAACACTGATAGATGCCTCCCAGGTTTACGTGCAGCACCCGCTCCCAATCTTCCTGCTCCAGGTCTTCAAAGGGAGCACGGCTGGTCACACCCGCGTTATTGACCAGGACATCAATCTCGCCAAACGCCTCGATCACGCGCTGGATGCCCGCCTGTACCTGCTGGCTGTCTGTGACATCAACCTGTAGTGCAACAGCTTTGCCGCCCCAGGCATTGATCTCTGCTGCGGCGGCATTGGCGTCATCCTCATTCACGTCGAAAACCGCCACCGAGGCACCCGCCTGCGCCAGGGCGTTAGCCATCGCCTGCCCCAGCCCTCGCCCAGCGCCGGTGACAATCGCAGCTTTACCGCTTAAGTTGAAAATTTGCATGATATCGGGAGTTGATCCAGCTTGATGACCGCCAGCAGGATCGGATGTCATATTCAGGCCTCCTTGTCCTCGAAGGGCTGGTAGCATCTCCGAGGCACTCAAACTACCGGGCTGCTAGACGAGCAAAATTCAACCTGCAATGAGAACAAGCGGGGCAAGCTCCTGTTACAAGATGTTCAAAAGCAACCTCAGCGTCTTCTCTGGAGCGAAACTGCCCTGCTAATATGTTACATGTAATATGTAAAATATCACAAAATGATTATAAAGACGGGTTGTTGAATTGTCAATACCTGCCCTAATCTCGAGATGGATTTCTCTACATCTTCGGCGCGCTGAGCGCAATTTTCAAACCCTGCGTCCGTTGCGCACCGCCACGATCTCCGCCAAGATAGCCAACGCTGTTTCCTCCGGGGTTCTACCGCCCAGGTCCAGCCCAATTGGCGCATGCAGGCGATTGAGTTTTTCAACGGGTACACCGTCATCCATCAAACGGCGCAGCCGTTTTTCATGCGTCTTACGGCTGCCCAGGGCGCCGATATAGAAAACCGGGCTCTCTAAAACGATCTTCAACGCAGGATCGTCGATCTTCGGATCGTGCGTCAGCATCGCCACGCAAGTGTTTGCAGTCAACGGCACCTGGCGAAAAGCCTGCTCAGGCCATTCCTGGATGAGTTGATCCACATGCGGGAAGCGCTCGGGGTTGCCGAAAGCCCGGCGCGGATCTATCACAACGGTGCGATAACCCAGCACTTTCGCCATGGCAGACAGAGCGATGGCGATGTGCACGCCTCCAACCATCACCAAAACCGGTGGCGGCAACAACGCATCCACGAACAGGGTAACCCTATCCCCACTCTTGGTAGTGGCTGAAACGCTGGTTGAACGCCCGGCTTGGATCGCCTCGGTTGCCAGTTGACAGGCGCTCGCATCCAGCCCGGCGCCAAGCGCGCCGACCATCTGGTCCGGAGGCGTCACCAGGGTTTCGCGACCAAGGAGCTCTAAAGGTCCTTCGATTACTGTGACAATTGCGGCAGCATGTCCGCCGCGCACCCGCTCCTCAATCGCGGCAAATAAATCTGTCTGCAGTGGTCTGACGAAGACATCAATGTGACCGCCGCAAGCCAGACCGACGGAAAAGGCAGTTTCGTCCGCCACGCCAAAATGAAGCAGTTCAGGGCGTTGTTGCCGGATTGCCGCAACGCCGGCTTCAAAAACCGCACCTTCCACGCAACCGCCGCTCACCGAGCCGCTGATCTTGCCGCCTGGCGTGAGCGCCATCTTGGCGCCAACCCCGCGCGGCGCGGAACCCCAGGTATTGATCACTGTAGCGAGGGCAACCGACTCGCCAGCGCGCATCCAACGTTCAATATCGGTGATGATCTCTTGCATGGGAAACCGGTTCGTAGAATAAATGCTGCCTTCATAATCATATCACAATCCTGGTTTATGCCCTTTTCTGCCAACGACAAATCGGCGTCCGCCAGAATACGCCAGTCAGCCGTACTTAGCCGTATCCTCATCATCTGCCAAGATTTCACTTAGTGGGCTGTCCGCAGGGATGATCGCTTCGACCGCTGGATCTATGGGAGGAACGGGATAGGTGGCGGGTATCAGGCGTGAGAAGTATACCCATTCCAAAAGCGGCGCGGTGATAAATGTGGTGACCAACGCCATCATCACCATCATCGTGAACAGCACAGGGGAGAGCACCCCTAAATCCAATCCGATGTTCAAGAGCACCAACTCCATCAAGCCACGTGTATTCATCAATACCCCAATGGCGCTGGCTTCGCGCCAGGACATTCCACTCCAGCGCGCCGCCAGCAAAGAACCACCCAGTTTCCCCAAAACGGCAACCGCGATGATGACCCCGGTCAGTAACCACATTTCTATCCCATTCACGAGAGCAATTTTGGTGCGCAACCCGGTAAAGGCAAAAAAGATGGGCAATAACAAAACCACTGCCAGATCATTCAGCCGCTCTCCAAGCCCATGTACAAACAGATCGCTCTTGGGCATAACCGCGCCTGCCAGGAAGGCGCCAAACAACGCGTGCAAGCCCAGCCGCTCTGTCGTCCAGGATGAGATCAGCACAAAAAGCAGCAACAGCGCCAGGACGTTATGGGTAAGATGACCCTTCCGCTGGGTGTATTGATCCAACCTCTTCAGAATCCAGCGCGCGGGATAGAACATGATCAGGAGATAGACCATCAAGCCTATTATGGTAAACCAGAGCGAGGTGGCTGTGGCAGTCGCCTGCACTAACATGACCACTACTGCGAGCAACAACCAACCGGTCACATCATCGAAGGCTGCAGCAGTAATGACAATCGCGCCCAGGGAGGTGCGCAGCAGTTTGCGCTCTGTCAGGATGCGCGCCAGTACTGGAAATGCAGTGATAGACATTGCTGTACCGATGAAAAGTGCAAATTGGATAAGGGGAACATCGCTATTGGAGAAGCGCGGGTAGAGAAAAAGCGCCAGGGTTGCTCCCAACAAGAGCGGCGTTACAATGCTGGTATAGCTGACGAGCAGGGCGGTACGGGTGCGCTCATGGAAAATTCTCGGATCCAACTCCAAACCGACCAGAAACATGAACAACAGCAATCCAAACTGACTCAGAACGCTCAGATATCCCAGACTCTGGGGTGGAAAGAGCTCAGCACTCAACTCGGGAGCAACCCAACCGAGCAGTGAAGGTCCGAGCAGGATACCGGCAACCATCTCACCCATCACCTGGGGTTGGCGAAGCCAGCGAAACAGGTAGCCGATCAGACGGGCGGCAACCAGGACGACCCCCACCTGAAAAAGAAGATTAAGAAGATTTGGCATCAGCGCAGGTCTCCAAAAAGCCTCTCCCGAAAAGATTGGCGGATACGCCACGGTCATTGGCGGGCACACGGAGGCGGTGCCTAAAGCCCATCGCAACCGTTTTAAAGACGACTCTCAACGTGCCAGCCTCAGTTGTTACATCAGGAGTATCACCAGCCCATAAACCAGGGAGGTTTCACGGTCGGGCAATCTCGCAAGCCACGAGAATTTCCCCCAGCCGTTGCGGAAGTAGCAACATTATAATCGATTCGATCTTACGAACACCAAGAATGCTTAAGCGCTGCTTGCTTCAGTGGAATAGAATCACAATCGGACGACCTGCTTAGATGCAGAAGAGTTGGCAGGAAGTGATTTGACCGGTAGAAAAACAACCAGCGGCGAGCTATTGACAAGCCCGATAAAGCTTGGTAACATATCACATGTAACATATTACATATTAGCTTTCGTCCGGGTAGAGATCTGAACCACTATTTGAGTCGCCATCAGACGCCCATGGATAATTTGCCGACGAATTCGGAATATCCATCGCTCAACCGCCTGGACCTGACAGAGCAGACCTACCGCATCCTACGGGAGTGGATTTTGAAACGTCAGATTCAGCCCGGAGAAAAGGTCTCGGTGGAGGCTATTGCCGCCGGGCTGGGGGTCAGCCGGACGCCGGTGGTCAACGCGTTAAAATTGCTGGAAGGCGACGGTCTGGTCGAAATTCAACCCCGCCGGGGCACATTCGTCACCGAAGTCACCGCTCGCGATATCGCCGAACTCTTCGAAATCCGTTTGATGATCGAGCTGCACGCCGCAGAAGCGATCTTCGAAAAGGGCAAGACCGAAGAATTCCTGCAGTCGGTCCAACCGCTGCTGAATCGTATGGAAACCGCCATCTCCGAAGAGGAATACATCGACTACGAGACCTTTATTGCCAGCGACCGCGATCTGCACACCAAGCTGGTCGAAGCTCTCGATAACCGTCGTCTGATGAACATCTATTCGAGCTTGAACGTGCACATGCGGATCGCCCGAGCGCACTATCTGAGCACGGTGGAGAACGCTTTACAGGCTGAGAGAGAGCACGAAGCCATGATTGAAGCCATCCGTAATCATGATCTGGATGGCTTGAAGGATGCGCTGCGAACGCACATAACCAACGTGAAGACGCGCATCTTGGGGTTGCTTGCCGAGCGCGGAGGTAGATTGTAACAAGGCACAGAAGCTGTCCCCAGACCACAACCCAGCCGATGGCAGGAAGAGCCGCCTCAGGCAATCATCGCCTCGACAATTCGTCCCTGGCAAGGAGAACATAAATGGGTCAACCTGTTCAGTCAGATGTCACCAGCGCTGAAATCCCCGGCGAACGAGTTGAGAAGCGCCGTATCTCACCAATGAGCGAGCTGCTGCCACGCCTGGCGATCTGGTTGATCTTAGCCGCCCTGCTGATCATCACGGTGATTCTCAAGCCTCAGGTTCTCAACGCCCAGTATATCTCGACCCAGTTGAAACAGGCTGCTCCCCTGGGGGTGGTTTCGGTTGGACAGACGTTCGTCATCCTGGCAGCCGGAATCGATCTGTCCGTTGCCTCGGTGATCGCCCTGATGTCGGTCCTGGCGGCGAACATGATGGCTGGACAGGACAGCCTAGTGCTTTCAATCTCTCTCTTTTGCTTGGCTGTCGCCATCCTGATCGGCTTATTCAACGGGTTGCTGGTCACGCGGTTGAAAATCCCTCCCTTCATCGCCACCCTGGGCACCATCTTGATTGTCCAGGGCATCCGCTTTCTCTACACGGGTGGGGCGCCGAAAGGCTCCATTCCCGAAGCGCTGCGCTTCTGGGGGCGCGGTTCTGTTGGACCAATTCCTACCCCGCTCATCCTTTGGGTGGCAATCGTACTGATCGCCCTTTTCATCGAGCGCCGAACCACCTTTGGCAGACGTTTATTCGCTGTGGGTGGAAAACCCGCCGCCGCCCATCTCTCTGGCGTAAACGTGAACCGCATTACAGTAGCCGCGTTCATGATCTGCAGCTTTTTGGCGGGCATCGCCGGACTGATGCTGACCGGCTTTATCGGTCTGGCTGATAACTGGCTGGGACGCGGATATGAACTCGACTCGATTGCCGCGGTCGTAATTGGCGGCACTGCTCTTTCAGGCGGAAAAGGCAGTGTGCTCGGTTCAGTCGCCGGCGTTTTAATCCTCACCATCCTCTACAACCTGGTGCTGTTGCTCGGGCTGGATGTCGAGTTCCAGCGCATCATCAAGGGATTTGCGATCATCGTCGCTGTAGCTCTGTATGCTCGTATGCAACGCCGCGTGCTCTAAAATAACCGGTTCATATGCTGTCAAAAACAGCAAAGGAGGCAAAGGGAGTCGAACAACGCAAGACGCATAAAAACGCTGATGATTTCATAACCAACCAACAAATCCGAGTGCTGATGGAGGAGTAGAAACATGTTGAACAAATCGAAATTGATGTGGGTTATCCTGTCTCTGGCGTTGCTTGCCCTGCTGGTTGCAGCATGTAAACCACAAGCCACGCCAAGCCCAACCCAACCGCCAGCAGCCGAAGTCACCCAACCGCCGGCTGTAGAAGAGACCGAAGCGCCGCCCGCCTTGCCCGAAGGCATGGTCGACACCACGCAATACAAGAAGGAGCCCCCCTACACAGTCTGCTTCAGCAACGCCTCGGTCTCCAACTCCTGGCGCGTGGCTATGAACGCTCATGTCGAATACCAGATCGAGCAGTTCAAGAACCAGGGCTTGATCAAGGAGTACATCTACACCGACGCCAACGACGACCCCAACAAGCAGATCGCTGACATCGAAGACCTGCTCACCAAGGGCTGCGACGTGATGATCGTCTCCGCCTCCACCGGCGAAGCCCTCACCCCGGTCGTCGAGAAGGTCATGGACGCCGGCATCCCCGTCGTCACCCTCGACCGCAACATCGTCTCCGATAAGTACGTCACCTTCGTCGAGCAGAACTCCTGCGACATGGGCGCCACCCAGGCAAAGTGGCTGGCTGAAAAGCTCGGCGGCAAGGGCAAGATCGTCCTGCTCTCCGGTCTGGCTGGTGCCACCCCTGCCGAAGACCGCCTGCGCTGCGCTAAAGAAGAGTTCGCCAAGTACCCAGACATCGAAATCCTCGCCCAGGAGTACGCCCAGTGGTCGCCCGTCGAAGGCAAGAAGATCATGGCTAACTGGCTGGTCACCTTCCCCCAGATCGACGGCGTGTGGGCTGACTCCGGCTTGCAGGGCTCCGGCGCTGTCGAAGCCTTCGTCGAAGCCGGCAAGCCCGTCCCGCCCATCACCGGCGAAGACTTCAACCGCTACCTCAAGCAGTGGAAGCAACTGGGCTTCCCCGGCTATGCCGTCAGCTTCAACTGCCGCATGGGCGCTGAAGCGGTCAAGGTCGCCCTCGACATCGTCCAGGGCAAGCCGGTGCCGCACTACATCAACCTGCCCAAGCTGATCATCGACGAGACCAACCTCGACCAGTTCGTGCGCATGGACCTGCCCGACGACTACTGGGCTGCCTCCCTGCCCGAAGTGGCTGCCAAGATGTTCCCCGAAGGGTCCTTCGAGCAGCCGACCGAGGCACCCGAAGTGCAGATGGTCGACACCACGCAATACAAGAAGGAGCCCCCCTACACGGTCTGCTTCAGCAACGCCTCGGTCTCCAACTCCTGGCGCGTGGCTATGAACGCTCATGTCGAATACCAGATCGAGCAGTTCAAAAACCAGGGCTTGATCAAGGAGTACATCTACACCGACGCCAACGACGACCCCAACAAGCAGATCGCTGACATCGAAGACCTGCTCACCAAGGGCTGCGACGTGATGATCGTCTCCGCCTCCACCGGCGAAGCCCTCACCCCGGTCGTCGAGAAGGTCATGGACGCCGGCATCCCCGTCGTCACCCTCGACCGCAACATCGTCTCCGATAAGTACGTCACCTTCGTCGAGCAGAACTCCTGCGACATGGGCGCCACCCAGGCAAAGTGGCTGGCTGAAAAGCTCGGCGGCAAGGGCAAGATCGTCCTGCTCTCCGGTCTGGCTGGTGCCACCCCTGCCGAAGACCGCCTGCGCTGCGCTAAAGAAGAGTTCGCCAAGTACCCAGACATCGAAATCCTCGCCCAGGAGTACGCCCAGTGGTCGCCCGTCGAAGGCAAGAAGATCATGGCTAACTGGCTGGTCACCTTCCCCCAGATCGACGGCGTGTGGGCTGACTCCGGCTTGCAGGGCTCCGGCGCTGTCGAAGCCTTCGTCGAAGCCGGCAAGCCCATCCCGCCCATCACCGGCGAAGACTTCAACCGCTACCTCAAGCAGTGGAAGCAACTGGGCTTCCCCGGCTACGCCGTCAGCTTCAACTGCCGCATGGGCGCTGAAGCGGTCAAGGTCGCCCTCGACATCGTCCAGGGCAAGCCGGTGCCGCACTACATCAACCTGCCCAAGCTGATCATCGACGAGACCAACCTCGACCAGTTCGTGCGCATGGACCTGCCCGACGACTACTGGGCTGCCTCCCTGCCCGAAGTGGCTGCCAAGATGTTCCCATAAACCGATGCCTTAGACCACAAGGGGGTAAATTGTGAGCTCGCGCTCACAATTTACCCCCACTCCAGGGACAAGCGCAGACGATGAACGATCTTGTCGTAGAAATGCGTCAAATCACCAAGGCGTTTCCAGGCGTGGTAGCGCTGGACAACGTCGACTTCGACTGTCTTCGCGGCGAGGTGCACGCCGTGGTCGGCGAAAACGGCGCAGGTAAATCCACCTTGATGAAAATCCTCTCTGGCGTCTACGAACCCGACAGCGGCGAGATACGCCTGGAAGGAAAAACGGTGCGTATTTCCAGTCCGTATGTGGCACAACAACTTGGCATCAGTATCATTTACCAGGAACTGAACCTGCTCCCAGATCTGAACGTGGCGGAGAATGTTTTCTTGGGCCGTGAACCCCGCAATTATTTCGGATTTTTAGATGTGCGCTCATTGGAGAAGCAGGCTCAGGGTGTACTTCGCCGATTGGGTTTGGATATTGACCCGCGCACACCCCTCCGCCGCCTGACGGTTGCCCAGCAGCAGATGGTAGAGATCGCCAGGGCGCTCTCGCTCAACTCCAAGATCGTGATCATGGATGAACCCTCCGCCTCATTGGGAGGTCAAGACCTGGAGCGCCTGTTCGAGGTAATTGCCGCGCTGAAAAAACAGGGGGTAACCGTCATTTACATCTCCCATCGTCTGGCGGAGATCTTCGAGGTTGCCGATCGGGTGACAGTCTTCAAAGACGGCAAAGTAGTGCATACTTCGCCAATCTGCGAGATCGACAGACCCACCCTGGTTCGCCTGATGATCGGTCGGGCTTTTTCGGAAACCTTCCCCCCGCGCGGTAAAGATTTCGGGGAGGTTGTGCTATCCGTTCGCAACCTGACTTCTGGAAACGTGCTGCAAGATGTCAGCCTAGAACTGCGCCGCGGCGAGATCGTCGGTGTTGCTGGTTTGACCGGTTCGGGTCGCACCGAACTGGCGCGCTGCATCTTCGGCGCCCGGAAGATTGACAGCGGGGTGATCCAGATAAATGGAAGAGTAGCGCAGATCAAATCGCCACGCGATGCATTGAAGTACAACATTGGCTTCCTCACAGAGGACCGCAACGAGGAAGGGCTGGTTCTGGGGCTTTCGGTCAGACATAACGCAGCCCTGCCAAGTCTGCACCAGCGCCAACGTTGGGGCATCGTTGACCTGGCTGCCGAATACCGCACGGTGCAAAGCAAAGCCCGGGACCTGAACATACGAACCCCCAGCCTGAACCAGAACGTGGAGTTCCTCAGCGGCGGCAATCGTCAGAAGGTTGTGTTAGCTAAGTGGCTGATCACCAACCCCGATCTGCTGATCTTTGACGAACCGACGCGCGGCATCGATGTTGGCGCAAAGAGCGAAATCTGGTATTTGATGCGCGACCTCGCCCAACAAGGCAAAGCCATCCTGATGATCTCCTCTGAGTTGCCCGAAATCATCGGCATGAGCGATCGCATCATTGTGTTCCATCGCGGCCGAGTCGTCGGAGAGTTGGCTGGCGCAGACGCCACCGAAGAGAAAGTGATGATGCTGGCAACCTACGGGGAATGACATGACAAACGAAGCCGCCCGATTTTCCTCTCGCTCATTCCAGCGGTTTGTTGATGAGAACCGTGAACAACTCACAATCTATGGCATCCTGCTCATCATCACTGTGATCGGCACGGTGCTATCCTCTCAATTCCGCACCAGCACAAACTTCTTCAATGTGCTTCGCCAGGCAGTCGCCCTGGGCATGGTCAGCATCGGTCAGACTTTCGTGATCCTCTCTGGCGGCATCGACCTCTCGGTTGGCGCAGCGATTAGCCTGGTGGCTGTGTACACTGCCAACTTGATGAAAGCTTATCCGGCGATGACGCTACCAATTGTGGCGCTGATGCTCTTGTTGGGTCTGGCAATCGGACTCTTCAATGGCACGCTGATCACACGCCTGAAAATTGCCCCATTTATTGCCACGATGGCTACCGGATCAATCCTGCAAGGTCTGGTATTGCTGAATGGGAAACGACCATCCGGAAAAATCGCCCCAGGCTGGAATTATTTTGCGGAGGGGATGGTCGGTCCGGTGCCTTTCCCGGTGATCGTATTTGCCGTATTAATTTTGCTGGCGATCTTTGTCATCCATCGCACCGTTCTCGGACGCTATATCATTGCCACCGGCGGCAGCGAGCGGATTGCGCGCTACTCCGCCATCCGCACCAACCTGGTGCTCAACGCTGCCTACATCATTTGCAGCCTCGGCGCGGTGCTTACTGGTCTCTTCATCACCAGCCGCATGGGAATCGGAGACCCGCAAGTCGGCGGACTGAGCTATGACCGTTTCGACCTGGACTCGATCACCGCCGTGCTAGTCGGCGGGACGCGCCTTGGCGGCGGAAAGGGGACGGTAATCGGTACAATCGCCGGCGTTTTGATCGTGGCTGTACTGAATAACATCTTTAACCTGGTGGGCGTAAATACGTTCTATCAGTGGATTGTCAAAGGGATCATCATCCTGCTTGCGGTAGCCGCCTACAGCAGCAGAAAAACCGCTGAATAAACCCGCGCGCCCATGCTGACCTTCGCACCAAACATTAGCTGGCTATTCCCGGAGCTGCCTTTCGCCAGGCGAGCTCAGGCTGCCGCCGATGCCGGGTTTACCGCCATCGAGTTCGGTTTTCCCAGCCACGCCGACCTGAAGGCGCTAGAGACAGCCCGCAAAAACCTGGGGCTGACCATCGTGCTCTTCAACCAGGACGTGCCGGTTTGGAATCGCCAAAACCGTGGATACCTGGTCGACCCCGCCCGACGTGACGAATTCCAGCGCAGGCTGGATGAGGCGTTGGAGATCGCCCGCCGGCTGGAAGTGCTCAAGATCATGCTCCCCGCTGGCGTAGAAGTACCCGAACTCAGCCGCCTTGAGATGCGCGACTGCATGGTCGAAAACCTGCACTATGCTGCGCCGCTGGCTTCTCAAGCGGGCGTGCTGCTGACCATCGAAGTGCTCAATCCCATCGACAACCCGGGCTATTTTCTCACATCCAGCCAAGAAGCAATTGAGATCGTACGCCTGGTAAATCACCCCAACGTGCGCTTCCAGTTCGACACCTACCATCTGCAACTTATGGAGGGCAATTTAGCCCAGACACTCCGCGACCACATGCCCTGGATCGGGCACATTCAGTTCGCCGATTACCCCGGTCGTCACGAACCAGGGACTGGCGAGGTGGATTTCAAACTGCTGGCAAATGTCATCGAAGACGCCGGCTATCAGAGCTTCATTGGCCTTGAATACATCCCTCTCGCCGCAGGGGCGGCTGCGCTTGCTTGGGCGCCGCAACTGTTGCGAGCAGCTTCTTGACCGACATCATGCAATTCAGGAGCGAGAACTCATGATAACAAAGTACACAATCAAACCCCAAAGCGGTCATCAGACCGTGTTCCGCCTGGGTGAAAACGGCATTGCCTGGCTGGGATTGGAAATACTGCGCCTGGAAGCAGGCGAAACCTGGCAAGGAACGCTGGCAGACGTTGAAGCCGCCCTGGTCGCCTTGAGCGGAAAGTTTGCCGTCGCCATCAACGGCGCTCGGTCGGCGGAGTGGAATGGACTGGGCGGGCGCCCCGATATCTTCAGCGCCGCGCCTTGGGCAGTTTATGCGCCGCGCAACTCACGTTTTAAGGTCACAGCCGAGAGCAAGCTGGAGCTGGCAATCGCCACGGCTCCCTGCGACCAGGATCTGCCGCCGGCGGTGATTAAACCTGAGGAGGTGCGGGTCGTCAATGTTGGCGCGGCAAACTGGCGCCGTGATGTCCGCCTGGTGATCCCGCCTGGCTCTCCGCTCAGCCAGCGCATGATCGTCGGCGAGACGATCAACCCTCCCGGCAACTGGTCGGGCATTCCACCACACAAACACGATCAGATCACTAACAAAGAGAACTTCCTCGAAGAGTTCTATCTGTACAAAGCCAAACCAGCCAATGGCTATGGTGTTCAGGTGGGGTACAAGGAGGATCAAGAAGAGACCTACATCATCCACAACGACGATGTCTTCCTGATGCAAAATGGGTATCACCCCACCGTTGCTGCTCCAGGGGTGACCCTGGGTTACCTGTGGGTGCTCTCCGGCGATTCGAAAGCCTACAATATCGTTACCGATCCGCGCTTCGACTGGGTGAGCAGCGCCGAGGCGATCCTCAAGGAAATCCAGCGTTGAGGGCACGGGCTATCATTCGAGCGACTTTCTGAGTTGACGATTTAAACACGACCTTCCTGTTCGAAACCAATATTCCACCCAATACAGTTAGAAGGAGAGTTGTGAGATGAGCGAAAACGGCAAGAAATTCAAAGAGCGAGAGTTCAAAATGGTTGGCGATGGACGCGGCACCATGCAGGGGAAATATCTGCTCAACCAGGATCGCGAGATTGACCGCCTGCAATGGATCCTGGAGTGCTTCCCCGAATGGGGGCAGTGGCTCAACCGCGAAATAGAGGAGACCCAGGTGCCTGAAGGCAATTACGCCCTCTGGTGGACGGGCGGGATGGGATTCGTGCTCAAATCACCTGGGGGAGCGGTTTTACTGGTAGATAATTACGCCGGACCAGCGCACTACACCGAGTACGAATACTGCGGAGTCTGTCGCACCAGCGGCGCCCCCACCATCGACTGGATCCGCCTGAACCCCCAGGTAATTGACATCTTCGCTTTCAAAACCCTGGACGGCGTCTTCTGCAGCCACCAGCATGCAGATCATACTGACATCTATACCCTGAAAGCCGCCACTCAGACAACAGATTGCCTCTTTTATGGTCCAAGATCGGCGGTGGAACGTATGCGCATGTTCAAAGTGCCAGAAGAGCGCATCCGCATCACCGAACCCGGACAGACGTATCAGATCAAGGACGTTACCGTAGAAATTCTGCCGAACTTCGACCGCATCGCCACCATGACCGGCGGACCCGGCGTGGAGGTCAAACCTGGCGTGCGCCGTCCCTTTAACGATGTGGCAGTCACTTTCTTCTTCAAGGTTGGTGGCGTCAACCTGTGTCACCTGGCAGATACCCTGTTCCAAAACGCCTACATCCTATTCAGGAAATACAACATCGATGTCGTCACATTCAACATCGGCTCCAACGCCCCTGGCGCAACCGATAAAATGACCCCCTATGATGCCGTGCGCATGGGCGAGTTGCTCAACGCCAAAGTCTTGTTGCCCATGCATTGGGATAACTGGGGCAACACCACCATTGATCCTGAGGAAGTGCGTTGGATTGCTGAACGCCGCCTGCCGGACGTCAAAGTGGTTGTGCCAGCCTGGGGCGTCAAGTGGCTCTATCCTCTCGAGGCTGATATCAAGCGCATGAAATACCCCGACTGGCGCGAGCGCTATCGCCCCGAATACTCCTGGGAGTATGGCGAACCGGCGCGTAAGGCGGCTGAAGAGCGCGGCGATTTCATCCCTTACTGACATCGCAAGGGGCGACTGAACCCCCTGATACTGTTCTCAATCCCGCTATGTAGAGGTGAAACGCCATGAAAAGAATCGGCTTCATCGGGCTTGGGCTTATGGGCGGTCCTATGGCGGCAAATTTCGCCCGCGCCGGCTACCCGCTGACCGTGTACAACCGCTCGCCGGAGAAATGCGAACCGCTCAAAGCGCTTGGGGCAAAAGTCGCGGCTTCCCCCGCTGAAGTGGCACAAGCCAGCGATGTAGTCATCACCATGCTGAGCGATGCACAGGCGGTGGAAGGCGTGATCTTCGGCGCAGATGGGGTGCTGGCTGGCGCCCGCCCCGGCATGGTGCTGATTGACATGAGCACGATCGCCCCGGAGCAATCACGGAGCATTGCTGCCCGTCTGTTGGAACATGGCATCGCCATGCTCGATGCGCCGGTCATCGGCAGCACCGGTCCAGCCGCAGCAGGCACCCTGGGCATCATGGTTGGCGGCGATGAGCAAGTTTTCCAGGCTAACCGCGATGTGCTTTCGGTAATGGGAAAAGACCTGTACTACATGGGTCCCCAGGGCAGCGGCGCGCAGATGAAACTCAGCATGAACCTGATGGTAGCCGCTCAGCTTGCTTCTCTCTGCGAGGCGCTGGTGATGGCTGCCAAAGCCGGGCTGGATTTGCAACTCGCCGGAAAGATCATTTCTGACTCGGGCATCGCTTCCAATCTGATCATCCGCAAAGTGGCTGCGATCAACAATATGGACTACACGCCAGCTTTCCCGCTCAAGCATTTGCATAAAGACCTGGGGTTGATCATCCGCACCGGCGACGCAGTTGGCGCGCCCTTGCCCGTGACCAGCGTGATTCACCAACTCTATATCGCTGCCAAAGAGCAGGGTCACGGGGAAGAGGATTCAGCCTCCCTGTTTATCTTTTTAGCCGATATAGCCGGTCTCAAGCGCTAACCGGCAAACGGCGTAGTTCAGGAGGTTCCAAGGTGAAAGACGTAAAGTACTTTGCACCAACAAGCTTGACAGAAGCTCTAGAGCTTCTGGAAACGTACGGACCAGAGGTAAGCATCCTGGCTGGGGGTACCGACCTGGTTCGCGACATGAATCTGGAATTCAAAATCCCCAAGGGCATCATGTGGATTGGCAGGCTCGGTCTGGAATACATCCGCGACGAGGGCAACCTGATTCGCATAGGCGCAGCCACGCGCATGCAAACGGCGGGCGCTTCTCCCCTGCTACAGCAAAAAGCCTCCGCCCTCGCCCGTGCTGCCGGCAAACTCGCCAGCCCACCCGTCCGCTCACTGGCAACCCTGGGAGGCAACCTGTGCACAGCCTCTCCCGCTGCCGACTGCGGCTGCGCCTTGCTGGGGCTAGGAGCAGAGGTCGTGCTCACCAGCGCCAAAGGTCAGCGCATCGTCCCACTGGATGCTTTCTACCTCGGGCCGAACAAGACCGTAATCCGCCCGGATGAGTTGCTGACCGAGATTCTGATTAGACCAACCGGCGCCGGCGAAGGCTCGTCCTACATGAAAATTGGTCGCCGCCAGGCGATGACCCTGGCAGTGATCAACGCCACTTCGCGCGTCCGGCTGGATGAACAAGGCAAGGTCGAAGCGGTGAACATCGCCGTCGGCGCTGCAGCGCCAACCCTGCTGCGCATCAAACCCGCGGAGAGTCTGCTTATCGGTCAGCCGCTGAACGAGGAGACCATTCGCGCTGCGGCTGAGATCGCCACCAAAGAAATTCAACCCATCAATGACGTCCACGGCACCATCTGGTATCGCCGCAAGGTGGTGGGGGTGCTGGTCACCCGCACCCTGCGCGAAGCTGCCGGCTTGAACGGAGGAGGTAACAACCACCATGATTAAGTATCCCATCACATTCACTTTGAACGGACGCCAGGTGAGCGTGGAAGCGCCTGCTACGGTGAACTTGCTCACCTTGCTACGCGATTACCTCAATGTGACCAGCGTCAAGTTCGGTTGTGAGCAAGGCAACTGCGGCGCATGCACCGTGATCCTGGATGGCGAAGCAGTCAATTCCTGCTTGGTGCTGGCGCAAACCGTCAACGGGCGTGAAGTGACCACCGTCGAGGGCATTGGCACACCAGAACATCCTCACCCGCTCCAAATCGCTTTCACCGAGCATTATGGTGCTCAATGCGGTTTCTGCACCCCAGGTATGATTATGGCTTCCAAAGCCCTGCTGGATAAGAACCCCCACCCCACCCGCGAGGAGGTGGTGGAGGGCATCGTTGGGAACATCTGCCGCTGCACCGGCTACAACAAGATCGTCGAGTCGATCCTGGCAGCGTCCGAGATGATGAAATGAAGCAGGAGGGCTGACATGGACGAGACCACATACGTTGGAAAACGTCTCCCCCGCTACGATGGCATGCAGCACGCCCTGGGGAAGACCAGGTATGTAAACGATCTGCGCTTCCCGGATTTGCTTCATATTAAAGTTTGGCGCTCGCCAGTCATCTCGGCAAAGATCCTCAACATTGATACCAGCAAAGCCGAGAAACTGCCCGGGGTGGTTGCCGTAGTAACTCACAAGCATGTGCCCAATAATCGCTATGGTTTTGCCGGCGACTATCCCGTGCTGGCAGACGAGGAGATTCGCTATCTGGGGCAAGAGGTAGTGGCAGTTGCGGCGGTTGATGTAGACACTGCGCGCGAAGCCGTCTCGCTGATCAAAGTCGACCTGGAAGAACGCCAGCCCGTCCTCGACCCCTTCAAGGCAATGGAGCCAGACTCGCCAAAAGTATCTCCATCGGGCAATTTCGTTTACTTTGGCGACAAACCCTACCGCCAGATCATAAAAGGCAACTTCGATGAGGCGATCGAAAAAGCCGATTATGTGATCGAAGGCTACTACCGCACCGCCGCCCAGGAACACTGCCCAATTGAAACCCAGGTGAGCGTCGCTCAAACCGATGGAATGGGTCGCACCCACATCTGGACGGTGACGCAGGCGGTCTTCTTCAATCAAGGCACGCTGGCTTCGATCCTCAAGAAACCGCAGTCGAAAATCCATATGATCGGCGGCGTAGTAGGCGGCGGCTTTGGCTCCAAGAACGACCCGCACGCCGACCACATCGCCGCTGTCGTCTCCCTCTACACCGACGGCAAGCCCGTCAAGTGGCTCTGGACGCGCGAAGAGGAGTTCATAGCCTCCACACATCGGGGCGCCATGCACATGTTCTTCAAGGATGGCGTGATGAAAGACGGGCGTATCATCGCCCGCAGCGTAAAATCCATCCGCGATGGCGGCGCATACGTGCTAACCAACGACTACGTTGTCGCCAAACACGCCTTTGGCGTTGGCGGTCCGTACAACATCCCGAACGTCAAGATCGTCTCCTATGGCATCCTGACCAACAAGCGCCCCACAAGCTCCATGCGTGGTTTTGGTCTGTACCAGGCTTCTTTTGCCCTGGAGGTGCAGATGGAGCGCATCGCCCGTCAGCTCGGCATCGATTCCTGGCGGCTGCGCTTCATCAATGCCGTGCGCGACGGCGACACCTCCGCTACGCAAGCCGTCCTGCACAACTGCGGCTTGATCGAGGTCATGCAAGCCGCCGCCGCTCGGGCGGGGATCAAGCTGGACGATGACCTGCTCCAGATGTCTTCGAAGAGTAGATAGGAGGCGACCATGGCAAAGAAAATCGGTAGAGGTATAGCAGCCGTTTGGTACCCCACCGGCATGAGCGGCGGAGGCGACCCCAGTCAGGCAATCATCAAAATGCAGCCGGATGGCAGCGTTGATGTCATCATCGGCAGCGTAGACATCGGCGAAGGCGCTCGCACTGTGATGCGCCAGATCGCCGCAGAAGAGTTGGGCGTGTCTATCGAGAAGGTCAACGTCACCTTGGTTGATACAGATACCAGTCCGCTGGACACAGGCACATTTGCCAGCCGCGTTACCCATCAAACAGGGAACGCGGTCATCCAGGCTGCTCGCGAGGCACGGCAGGTGCTGTTCGAGGTGGCTGCTGGTCAGCTTGGCGTTCAACCGGATCAATTGATTGTCAAAGATGACATGGTCGTGGTGCGGGATTTCCCCGAGCAAGCCATCCCCATCGCCGACGTAGCCTCGCACGCCACCTGGGTAGAGCGTCGCCTGATTGCCGGGCGCGGCGCGTTTGGCTGGCCGCCAGCCGCCATCGATCCGGAAACCGGCGCTGGCGAGCCGCTGCACAACATGGCTTACGGCGCTACCATTGCTGAAGTCGAGGTGGATACCGAGACCGGCGTGGTAAGGGTGCTCAAGCTGGTCAGCGCTTATGATTGCGGCAAAGCGATCAACCCCTTGCTTGTAGAGGGTCAGATTGACGGCGGCGCAGCCGGCGGTTTGGGTTCTGCCTTGCTGGAGGAGTTGCATCCGTATTACCCCACACTGGACCACTACCCGACCGGCTTCTTCTCCTATATGGTTCCTACCGCCAAAGATGTGCCAGCGCTGGACGCCGTGGTAGTCGAGATGGGCTCGCTTACCGGACCCTACGGCGCTAAAGGCATCGGTGAGATGACCGCCAACTCGCAGGCGCCAGCGATCATCAACGCCATTTATGACGCCATTGGCGTCTGGATTACGGATTTGCCTGCCACGCCGGAGAAGATCTTGCGCGCCCTGGAGGCTAAGGAAGCCGCGTAAAATCATCCCAAAAGCGTATCGTGTCACAATCGCTCCCGCTGCGGACGGTTGCCAAGATCGTGGGGTTGGCTGGCGCAATAGCTGCCAACCCCCGAATTTTGACGGTAAATTGGATTACAATATTTCAGCGGTTGAAAACTATCCGGGATAATAAAAGGTATGCATGTCCAAACCGAACAATCGAGTAGCGAAGTAATTATTGGCTCGGTGCGCCTGCCGGTCAATACTGCCAACACCAGCCCTTATATTCCCCATGAGCAAATCTACATTCCACCCTCTCAGGGCTATCTGGAAAAGATTGCTTATGCGGTAGGACAGAACCTGCCCGTGCTGCTCATTGGGGAAACTGGGGTTGGCAAAACACTGGCTGTGCGCTACTTAGCCTGGAAGACAAATAACGGCTTGCGCAGGGTCAACCTGAACGGCGCTACCACTGTAGATGAATTCCTGGGCAAGCTGCTGATCAACGAGCAAGGCACCTATTGGGTGAACGGTGTGCTGGTAGACGCGATGCTCTCCGGCGACTGGATACTGTTAGACGAGATCAACGCCTGCCTGCCCGAGATCGCTTTCAGCCTGCACTCCCTGCTGGATGATGACCGCATGGTTGTCCTGATGGAGTACGATGGGCGCATTGTCCGCCCGCACCCGAATTTCCGCCTCTTCGCCAGCATGAACCCGAGCGAAGAGGGCCGTTATGGCGGCACCAAAATGCTCAACGAAGCTCTGTTAGACCGCTTTCCGGTGGTGATCCGCATGGACTATCTGCTGCTAGAGGAAGAGATCGAGGCGGTGATTGCCCAAAGCGGCAATCAGGACCGCGAGCTCGTCTCGCGCATGGTACATGTCGCCCGAGATGTTCGCGAGGCGATTCATAACGAGAAAGTGTTCGGTTCATTCAGCACTCGTCGGGTAATTGATTGGGCGCGCATGGCAATCCAGTTCGACGTCCACGAAAGCGCCCGATATACTGTGCTCAGCAAGCTGAGCAAAATCGACGCAGAAGTGGTGGAGGACATTATTGACCTTTACTTTTGAGCCTAGATCGGTGAACCTGGCGGTCGAATCACGCCGTCTGCGCCTGGAAAAGCTACTCCAAGCCGCAGCGCATGATTTCGACCTGCGCCTGGAATTCGGCAACCGCGATGGTTTTAACGAGGACACAATCGTAATGAAAGCTGAGCCAGGCGAGGTTGCAAGCGCACAATTAAACCGGCTCAAAGGGAAAGCATTGCACCTGCTCGGTCACCGCCTATCCGACAGCCAACCATGGGCCGAAGCCGCCCGCAGGGAAGAACAAACCAAGCCGTATTTCAGCGTTCTCTGGCACGCGCTGGAAGACGCCCGCATAGAAAACTGGATGATCAGGCTCTGGCCCGGCGCAGAAAGGTCGTTTGCGGCTAACTTGCTCCCCAATCTGGGCGGTTCACTGGTAGCCCTCATGTCTGCCGTCGATCAGCTAGAGCTGGGGTTATACCTGGAAGGGCGCGGCTATCAGGGGGCGCGCTTCAGCCCGAAAATCCGCGCCGTGCTGGATGAATTGTGGCCCGAGATCTCGCTCGCTGCCACAGCCGATTCGGCGCGCGCTTCTTTCAGCGCCATGCAGCGCATCTACCCCGCTGTGGCGGACATGTTGCGCTCAGGGGGGCGCCGCAAGGCTGAGAAGGCGACTCCGCAGCCGGGCAAAGAAAGTCAGGAAACCCTTGAAATCGGCAACAATCCCCCGGCTGCTATTCCCCCTCAGGGGGTTCCGGATTTCCAGGAAAGTGACGAGTTCTTCTCGGTGGGAGTGGCGGGTCGCCGTCAGCAATTCCCGGAGTGGTTTCGACCAGGAAGCGCCCCCTGGTTCGAACGCGGCTTGGGAGAAAAGCAGATACATCCCAGCGCCTTGCGCACCAACCGCCAGACGATCGTGGAACCCGAGCAAGGCGATCCCAACCTCTACCGCGAAATGCGGGCGGAGATTCAGCGCGAAGTAGGCTTTTTATCCACCCGGCTGACCAATCTGATCCGCGAGGAGGTCTATCTGCGTTATGGCGGTAATTACCGCAGCGGCAAGCTCAATATGCCCCGCCTGTGGAAGCAACGGCTGGGCAACTACCGCCTCTTCCAACGCCGGACAACAGGCGGCAGTCGCGCCGTGGCATTCACCCTGTTGGTGGATGAAAGCGCCAGCATGAAAGGGCAGGGGAAATATAAAATAGCTGCCAAAGCAGCTTTGCTACTGGGCGAAACGCTTGATTTGCTCGGCGCGCCATTGGAGATCATCGGTTACACCACCGCTGAGTACGAGGCGCGCGCCGCCATGCAGCTCGGCTTGACCCCCGCCTACCAATATCGTACGATGCGCTGCAGCCCGCTCGAGCACCGCATCTACAAGCGCTTCAGCGAGCCATACGCCGCCGTCCGGCTGCGCCTGACAGGTATCCAGCCACGCTGCAATAACTGGGATGAAGAGCACCTGCTCTTTGCCTTCCACCGCATTCAGGATCGCCCAGAGTTAAAGAAAATCATCATCGTCATCAGCGATGGTCAACCGAACGGCGATGCAGACCATCTGATTCGCACCATAGAGCAGATCGAACGCATGGGGGTCAAGGTCATCGGCATCGGTATTGGCGCCGATTTTGTGCGTCAGATCTATCCCAATGCCATTGTGGTTTCAGATTTCCGTCAAATGGCGGAGGAGTTGCTGCAGATTTTGGAGCGCGAATTCAGACCCGGCGCAAATGGTTCGACCTGGCTGGAAGCGAGGTTCAGATGAAGTTCGGACCTGTCCCCCTTGAGCAAGCAGCAGGCAAACTGCTTGGTCATAATCTCGCCAGCCCAGATGGACGACGCCTGTTCCGCAAAGGTAAACTGATCACCGCAGAAGACGTGGAAAAACTACGCCAGCTCGGACGCAAGTCGGTTTACGCCGCCGAACTCGAGCCCGGCGACGTGCTGGAAGATGCAGCAGCTCTGCAGCTGGCAAACGCGGTCAGCGGCGACGGCTTGCGCCTATCACGAGCGGCTGGGGGACGGGTGAACCTGATTGCCACCGTTGCAGGTGTGTTGCGCGTGCAGGTTGGCGCCTTGCGCGCCCTGAACTCCTTCCCGGGCGTCACGCTGGCTACCCTGCCCACCCATCAGGTTGTCCGCCCGAAAGAGATCGTCGCCACCCTGAAGATCATTCCCTACGCGGTGCCGGGCGCTTTGATCAGCCAGGCAGAAGAGACCATCGCCCCTCACCGCCCTCTCATCCACATAGATGCGCTACGACCCCGACGGGTGGGGATGATTCTCTTCGGTTCGCCTGCCTCCCGCGCCCGACTGCAGGCAGATTTCGAACCGCCCCTGCAGGCGCGCATCGAAGCCCTCGGTTCCACCGCCCACCTGACCAGCTTAATCACCCTGGAAGAGGAGGCAGATGAGCTCGCCTTGTGCGAGTTGCTCCTGCAAGCGGTTGCTCAAGGATACGAGTTGCTGATACTGGCTGGGGAAACAGCCGTCCAGGACCGCTACGACCTTGCCCCACGCGCCATTGAGCGCGCCGGCGGCTGTGTGGAATGCGTAGGCGTGCCGGTTGACCCAGGGAATTTGTTGATGCTGGCTTACCTGGACGATATTCCGATCCTGGGCGTGCCAGGTTGCGCACGCAGCTTAAAGACAAACGCTATTGATTGGGTGCTGCCACGCCTTTTGGTCGGCGAGCGCCTCACCCAAGCCGACCTTGCGGCATTGGGACATGGCGGTTTGCTAGAGGATACCGGTAAACGTCCCATGCCGCGCAGCCGACTGGTATAGACTGCTATGCTTGGAGGAACCATGAAGACGATCACCATTCGCGCCGGAACGATCTCCATGAATGCTGAACTGAACGATAAACCCACTGCGCTTAAGGTATGGGATGCGTTGCCCATCGAGGGTCGCGCCAATCGCTGGGGAGACGAGATTTACTTCGAGATACCGGTCACAGCCGCACAAGAGCCGGATGCCCGCGAGGACGTTGAAGTCGGCGAGCTTGGCTACTGGCCAGTTGGGCGCGCCTTCTGCATATTTTTCGGACCGACGCCGGTAAGCCGCGGCAGCCAGCCGCGCGCCTACAGCCCGGTTAACCTGCTCGGTCGCCTGCAGGGAGACGCTACCTTGTTCCGCCAAGTGAAGAGCGGCGAAACAGTCATTATCGAACGCGCCTCCTGAACACCGGGCGCTGATCCCATTGGTCTGAGGCAAGGGCAGAGTCCTGGAGAAGAACATGCGGCTCAGGGCACCAGCGATGTCGATGTAAGATCTGCGCCTTAACGCTTCCCATGTTAAAATAAAGCAGGGATATTATCGCATGGATCATCCCAACCAAAGAGCTGCAGAGGCATCCATCGAGCTGCGTCTGGAAAGCGCCGGCTACATCGTGGCGCCCGGTCAGACCACCATTATCCCCATCATCCTATCCAACCATGGATCTGACGAAGAGATTGTTCAGCTTTCGTTGCAAGGCTTGCCGGCTGCCTGGTTAACCATCCCACCCTTGCAAACTCACCTGGCTCCAGGTGAAACGCAGACCATCCCCCTGAGCGTCCACCCACCACGCAGCGGTGTGCGCCCGGGGCACTACTCGCTCAACATTACTGCCGCCAGTCAGCAACACCCTGAACAGAAGACCGAAGCCCACACATCCGTCCTGGTTGGTGCCCTGGTCAGCAAAGGCAGCCTGGGCATTCTCGTCGGTTCCACCCAATTCTCCGTAGCCCCTGGCGAGCGCCTGGAGGTGCCTCTGTATCTGGTCAACCGTGGACAACCCCCGGGCTCGGTTCAGCTTTCTCTCTCTGGGCTGCCTGCCGATTGGTATACCTTCTCCACCACTCAGGTCAGGCTGGCAGCCGGCGAGCAGAAAAGCCCAACCCTGACCCTCCACCCGCCACGCTCACCCTATAGCCGTGCCGGACGGCATGCCTTCGTCATCAAAATCTCAAGCACAAGCGACGCTTCCCTTACGATTAGCGTCCCCTGCGTACTCACTATCACCGCCTTTCTTCAATACCGCAGCTTGCTCAAGCCATTGCGCATCCACGCCGGACAACCAGCCCAGGTAATGATCAGCAACCAGGGAAACACACCCCTTTCCGTGCGTGTGATTTTGAAGTCTCAAGATGAAACGCTCACCTTCGCCCCGGCTGCCCCGCAAGAGCTGCGCATCCAGCCTGGTCAAACAGCCGCGGCTGGTTTCACTGCTCGCCCACGCCGACGCCCCTGGGTTGGCGACCAGGTGCAACATCGCTTTCAGGCAGAGGTGCGCCCTATGGTCAGCGCGCCTTCAACCAGCGTGGAGGCGCAGCTCCTGAACGGATTCCTTATCAGCAGAGCCATTGTCCCCATTTGGTTCCTCCCAATCGTCTTGCTCCTGTGTCTGATCGTGGTCCTGGTGCCAATGTTTTTCATCTACCTGCTGCAGGCATCCCCGCCGCCAAGCACACCGGTGGCGGCGATCACCAGGACGGCTGCGGTAACACAGACAGCCGCCGCTCTCCAAACCGCCATGGCGATTGCTGGTCAGCGCGACACCGACAACGACGGTTTAAACGACCTGCAGGAACAGCAGCTTGCCACCAACCCCAACGTTCCCGATACCGACAACGACTCCCTGCTGGACGGCGCCGAAGTTATGCGTTTTGGCTCCGACCCGCTAAACCCTGATACCGACGGTGATGGCATCTCAGATGGAGAAGAAGTACGCCTGGGCACCTCTCCGACCAACGCCGACACAGACCTTGATGGATTGAGCGACGGCGATGAATTGCGTCGTGGCAGCCAGCCACGCAACCCAGACACAGATGGCGATAGCCTGACCGACGGCGACGAAGTCAGGCGTGGCACCGATCCTTTGAGCCTCGACAGCGATGGCGACGGTCTGGCTGATGGCGAGGAGGTGCGCCGCGCCACCGACCCCTTGCGTCAGGATAGTGACAACGATCGCCTCAACGATGGCGATGAAGTCCGCCTTACCGCTAACCCGCTCAATCCTGATAGCGATAGCGATGGCATCATCGATGGGCTTGATCCCGACCCTCTCGATCCCACCAACCCGTCCATAACCGCCACCGCCCTAGCCGCACGCCCAACCCAACCCCCCATCCTTCCCACTCACACACCCACTCCAACTGTGCCGCCCAGCGCCACCCCACTTTCAACAACCCCAACCCTGCCCAGCCCACCGCCGTTGACCGGCGCCATTGTCTTCGAATCCGATCGGGACGGCAATCCCGAAATCTACCTCAGCCAGGTAGGTGGGCCAGGTTTTCGCCGCCTCACCAGCCACCCCGCCAATGATTCCCAGCCAGCGCTCTCTCCAGACGCCAGTTGGATCGCTTTCACCTCCAACCGCGATGGCAACAACGAAATCTACCTGATGAAACCCGATGGCACGCGACTGACAAACCTGACCAACTCCCCGTCTGACGACCGCGATCCAACCTGGTCTCCGGATGGGCAATGGCTGGCTTTCGCCAGCGACCGCACCGGCAACTGGGAGATCTTCGTCGTCCACGCTAATGGTTCTGACCTGCGCAACCTGACGAACTATCCGTCCGATGAGACCCAGCCCATCTGGTACACAGAGCAGCAGTTCCTGGCTTCAAACCAGAAGATCGCCTTTGTCACCAACCGGGACAATCAACGCGAAATCTACACGATGAGCATCGATGGCTTTATCCAGACCAACCTCAGCAATAATCCCAGCGACGATTATTCCCCTGCCGCCTCGCCTTACGGCGACCGGCTGGTCTTTGTCTCAAATCGAGATGGAAACGCCGAAATCTATGTGATGAGCAACAGCGGGAGGAATCAACTCAATCTGACTAACAACGCCGCCCAAGACCTGTACCCCACCTGGTCGTCCGACGGGCGCTGGCTCGCCTTCACCTCAGACCGTGACGGGAACCTGGACATCTATTTCATGAGCCCTAGCGGTTCATACTTACTCAACTACACCCAGAATCCCGCGGCAGACACGCATCCCTCCTGGCGCTGACCGGCTAAACCGAGAAGCCGTTTTGTAACCCATCCTTATTTCCACCTGAAACCTCTATGAATGAACATCTCACCGTCGCAGTCAGAGCCGCACGCCTCGCCGGAGATTTCCTGCGCCAGAACTTCGGCAAACCGCTACACATTGATTACAAAGGACCAATCAATCCTGTAACCGAGGTGGACCGACAGGCGCAAACACTGATTATCAATACTCTGCAAAAAGCTTTTCCCACTTATGGCGTGCTCAGTGAAGAAGGGCTGGACACTTTGGTATCTGGACAGCCGCGCTGGATAATTGACCCTTTGGACGGCACCACCAATTATGCCCATGGCTACCGTCTGTTCGCGGTATCCATCGCCCTGGAAGTCTCCGGAGAAGTGGAGCTTGGCGTGGTTTACAACCCGCTCGCCGATGAACTCTTTGTTGCTGAAAGAGGGAAAGGTGCCCGGCTCAACCACCGCCTCATCCACGTTTCAAATTGCAGTGAATTGGGTAAAGCTGTAGTCGCCTCTGGCTTTCCTTATGACATGTGGGACAACCCCGCTGACAATCTGGCTGAATGGGGGCGCATCGTCAAGCGCGTCCTATCGGTGCGCTGCGATGGCTCGGCTACGCTCGACCTCTGTCACGTAGCCGCCGGTCGGCTGGATGCCTTTTGGGAACTGGATCTCGACCCCTGGGATCTGGCAGCTGGCGTTTTGATCATCCGCGAAGCCGGCGGCGTGGTGACCGATCTAAACGGCGCCCCTTTCCGCCTCCCACAACGCAGCTTTCTCGCCTCCAACGGTTTGCTCCACCAGGCACTGCTGGAAGTAATCACAAACGCGAACAACAAGGACACCCGCACCCCTATTTTCTTGAATGAAACACAACGGAAAAGGGATTGAAATTGCGTGAATGCTCTCCCCCAGTCGTACAACAGACTAGGTCACTGACATGGTCTGTTGATCCGTAAAGGCATAGCAAGGCTTCTCTACTAAAAACAGATAATCGGCGATTTGCGATTCCAGTACCTGCAGAGGGAGCTCCATCTCCAGGGGCAATAGCTCAGGGCGACCGCACAGCCGGTCTCCACACTGGATCGAATTCATAGCGCGGCCAGTCGGTCAAGAGTGTTCGCCCGGCACCACTGACAGCCATGATATAGATATCGTGATTGCTGCCGGTCGGCCAGCTCTCGAAGACCAGCCATAACCCATCCGGTGAGTATTTGGGTTCGCGTACGGGTATCGGTCCTAAATTGTAACGATACTCGTTGTATTCTCCCTCGACATAGCTACCGGCTGCTAGTTTCGGCACACCGCCAACGGCATCAAGCTGGTTGAACAGGATCACTTCTCCATCCGGCGACCAGACCGGGCTCGAATTAATTTCAGAGCCACTGAAGGAGAAAGGGGCGCGGTTGCTGCCATCCGCATCCATTGTCCAGATCTGCGACGCACCTTTGTAATTGGTGACAAAGGCGATTTTCTTCCCATCTGGCGACCAGGCTGGCTGCATATCGCGATCATACTGCTGCGACAGGCGTTCGATGGAGCCATCTTCCAGATTCAACTTGTAAATGCGCGGCCGTCCACTGTTGCGCAGCGAGGTAAACACAATGAATTTGCCATCCGGCGACCAGGCAGGATCGTAATCCCCTCCCGGCACGGTAAGCAGCGGCATCAAACCCGAACCATCGGCGTTGATGAGAAAGAGGCCCGAGCCTGGATATGAGTCCTGGTTATGGTGGCAGGGAGAAATAAACACCAGGCGCATTCCATCGGGCGACCAGGCAGGCTGGCAGGCGCCCTCCGAAAGGTTCGTAAGCTGGATCGGCTGGCTGCCGTCTGTATTGACAACCCAGATTTGTGTAGTGCCTGAGCGGTCAGAGGCAATGGCAATCTGGCCTGCGCTGCCGCCCATCGGCGTGGCGGTTGGCTCCAACGTGGGAGGCGCCACCACAGGGAGAGAGGTAGCCGTTGGAGGCGGCGTCGGCGTAGGCTCAGGACTGCTGGTAGGCGATGGGCTGGCGGTTGGAAAATCAACCACCGCAATAGAAGTGCCTGCTGTTACCGTTGGTGAAGCAGGTGGTGTGGCAGTGGCTTCGATGACGACATTCAGCGTCGCCGTTGCCTGCCTGGATGCCCCCAGAGCCAGAAGTTGTCCGGGCAAGTCAGGATAGAAGGTCAAGACCACCAAGGCGAGGGAGGTAACGAGCAGCGCCAGCAACGCAAACATCGCCCAGCCCGATCGCCTGCGTCGCGGACGCGGTCGGCTGGGGGAAGGCGTCGCAGAGATCACAAAGCTGCTGGGCAATGGCAGAGGAGATGGAACTTCCCCCTGGGGAGTGACCCTTTCTAAATTTCCCTGCTTCCCCAGCTCACCATTGGCATGATTATTCCCTTGCCCAATCGCAGACGATGCACCCAGGGTAAATTCACCTGGACGCCTTTTGCTGCTAATGCCACGCACGCTGAGCAGAGCTTGTTTGAACTCCTCGGCGCTTTGGTAGCGATCGTCGGGACGCACCTCCAGAGATTTTTCAATCACGGCTGCCAACCGGCGCGAGATCTTCGGGTTTCGCTTGCGCAAAGGGGTCAACTCTACCTGGCCCATGGTCCTGGCGAGGGCGTCTTCCGGGATGGCGCCGGTCAAGGCTGCATAGAGCGTGGCGCCCAAAGAGAACAGGTCAGAGCGATTATCGGTGCGGGCTGTCCCATACTGCTCCGGGGGAGAGTACCCAGGCGTCATGGCGCGCGCCCCGGTCGTAGTAGCCTGGTCGCTCTGGATGATCTTAGCCAATCCAAAATCCACTAGGTAAATTTGTCCCTGCGGGGTGATTTTAACGTTTCCAGGTTTGATATCCCGATGAACGATTGGCGGATCAAGCGAATCCAGATAGGTCAGAGCGTCACAGATAGCCGCTCCAATGATGATGGCTTCTTCTTCATTTAACAAACCCAGACGGTCAATCCGTTGGCGCAGGTCTTCCCCTTCGATGAAATCCATCACCAGATACTGCCCTTGTCCCTCGATGACGAAATGGTCGGTGACGCGAGTCAGGTTGGGATGGCGCAATGAAGCCAGGATCACCGCCTCGCGCCTGAACTGGCGGGCGTATTCTTCAGTGGTGAAGAGATTCTCTTTTAGAGCCACCTGGACGCCCAAGTTCTCGTCAATGGCGCGGTAAACTGCGCCCATACCGCCCTGGCCGAGGATTTCCACAATCCGATAACGGTTATTCAGGAGGGAGCCGCGCTCTAAAACCATAATGGTTTATCAGAAATAATGCATTACCACGCCCTAAACAGCAGGCTGTCAAAACGCTGACAGAGTTTCAACGACCTGAACCCAAAAGCGGTATCTCTATGGGCTCAGAGGCTACCATCATCGTTTGTTATGCTAACTTTGAATTGTACACTCCTAAAAACACCGCTGGCTTGCAAAAGTGTTAGAGAAAATTGCAGTGCTGCATATCTTTCGTCAGATATCCAGGTTGCGCACTTCCCGCGCATGGGTGTGGATGAAGCGATTTCTGGGCGGCACTGCCGAGCCCATCAGCATGTCAAATGTGCGGTCCGCCTCGGCGGCATCTTCGATCGTCACCAACAACAATGTCCGCCTGGCAGGATCCATAGTGGTTTCCCAAAGCTGCTGAGGGTTCATTTCACCCAACCCTTTATAGCGCGAAATTGTCACCTTGTCTGGCGGCGCTCCTATTTCTGCCAACAGACGCTCTTTCTCGGCATCGCTGTAGGCGTAGCGCACCAGGTCTTTATACGCCAAGCGGTATAACGGCGGCTGGGCGATGTAAAGATGCCCTTCTTCGATCAGAGGTTGCATATAGCGAAAGAAGAAGGTCAGCAACAGTGTGCGAATATGACTGCCATCCACGTCGGCGTCGGTCATGGTAATCACACGGCCATATCGCAGACCGGAGAGGTCAAAACTATCGCCAATGCCGGTGCCCAACGCCGAGATAAGGGCTTTGACTTCGTTGTTAGCCAGGATTTTATCCAGGCGGGCGCGCTCAGTATTGAGAATCTTGCCGCGCAGGGGCAAGATTGCCTGGAAATGGCGATCGCGACCCTGTTTGGCGCTGCCGCCCGCCGAATCGCCTTCAACGATGTACAACTCGGTCTTTTGTGGATCACGCTCCGAGCAGTCTGCCAGTTTGCCGGGCAAAGTCAGGCTTTCCAGAGCCGACTTGCGGATCACCAGGTCGCGCGCTTTGCGCGCCGCATCCCGGGCGCGCGCCGAGGTCAGGCATTTCTGCACAATCGCCTTAGCCGCCACAGGATTCTCATCCAGGAACGTGCTGAATGCCTCGCCGACTACCTGCTGCACCAGAGATTGCACTTCGGGGTTCATCAATTTGACTTTGGTCTGGCTTTCGAATTGTGGATCTGGATGCTTGATGCTGATAATGGCGGTAAGACCCTCGCGTGTATCATCGCCGCTAAAGTTGGCATCGGCTTCCTTCAGCATGCCGCTGCGCCGAGCATAGTCGTTGATGGTGCGCGTCAGGGCAGCACGCAGCCCGGTCAGATGCGTGCCACCATCCACTGTATTGATGGTATTGGCAAAGGCGTAAACCGACTCGGCATACGCATCGGTGTATTGAATGGCAGCATCCACCGTGATGCCATCCACCTCTTTTTCAACGTGCACTACCGGGTGCAAAACCTCGCGATTGCGGTTCAAATAGCGCACAAAGGAGGTAATCCCGCCTTCAAAGTAGAAGGTCATCTCCCGATCGCTGCGCTGATCCAGAAAATAAAGGGTGACCCCGCGCGTGACAAAAGCCATCTCGCGAAAGCGTTGCGCCAGGGTATCGAAGCGGTAATCTAGCTCTCCTTTGAAAATCTCGGGGTCGTACTTGAAGGTTATGACTGTGCCGGTAACCCGGGCGTCCACCTTGCCGGTGATCCGCATTGGCGCGGTAGGATAGCCGCGCTCATAGCGTTGGAAGTGGATTTTGCCCTCGCGGTAAACCTGCACTTCGCACCACTCGGAGAGCGCATTCACCGCCGATACACCCACGCCGTGTAACCCCCCGGAAACCTTGTAGCTGCCACCGCCGAATTTACCGCCAGCATGCAAAGTGGTCATCACCACTTCCAGGGCAGGCTTCTTCATTTGTGGATGGATATCCACGGGAATGCCGCGACCGTTATCTTTCACCGTGACGCTACTATCAGGATGGATAATCACTTCGATGCGGTCACAGGCGCCAGCCAGAGCCTCATCGATCGAGTTGTCTACCACTTCATAGATGAGGTGGTGCAAAGCCTTGATATCGGTGCCGCCCACATACATCCCGGGTCGGCGTCGCACCGCCTCAAGACCTTCCAGTACTTGTATATCCTTGGCGTCATACGAATACGAAGCGCTCTTCAACATAAATTTCAAACCCTCCAGAAAGCTCTGAAGCAGGCTGACTTTCATTTCAGCCAGTTGGAGCAGAGATCACACAGTAGAAGCCAGCTTGGCTTGCTGCATTACCCGTTGCATCCACCGACTGATGTCACGGTAGTAAATGAAGCTGGTCGCCAAGAGACTGGTCGTCACAAAGGCATGTGCCGCGATAGAAAATGAGAGCAATAGCGAGCTATCTGGCGGAACATTCCATAAAAAGTCGAGGCCCTCGCTGATTAAGGCAAGTATAACAAACAACAACGCAGTAAGCGGGAAACTGAAACGCACCAGGCGGATGCTCTCAAGAACAGAAGTCCACATCTTCTGCTGATATGCCAGGATGCCATGGGGCGAAAAGATGAGCGGGAAAAGCACCCAGACCACAAATCCAAAATAGAGCAAGACAAGCGCTGTGCTGCCGCCAAATCCCATCAAGGCGACCAGAATAACCAGGCAGCTTGCCGGAATGCTGGCAGCCAAAATCAAGCCCACCCACAACAAGGTAAGCCAAAATGCTTGCAACACTGATCGCGGCCAGTTTATCAATACTTCGCGCCAATCGATTCGTTCCTTAAGAGAAGCCTGGGCGACAACCATGAAGTACAGAGAACCCACCCCAATACCCAGCAATAACAACAAAACCCACAAGGAAAGGGCAGCAGCGAGAGAAGGCATTTCCAGAGAGGGTGCCAGTCCAAACGGCGTATCCAATGAGAGTCTGGGAGCCATCAGACTGGGAATCCCAACCGGATAAGTGCGCAATGCCGAGAAGAGATTCAAGCGGCTTGCTATTTCGAGCCAGTACTCGCGGGTGACACGAATGAGCTCTGCTGACTCTGGGGAAACCAACGCTGATGTGGGGATCACCCGCTGAATGTATTTTTCCAGCAGCGCCTTCACATACAGATGAGGTCCCATCCACAGGAAATGGTCTAGCGCAACCGGAATCAGAATCAAGCCAACGTGGTTAGCAATTGAATCAAATCCAGCACGCAAAGCTTTCATTAAGCTTGGTGGCGCAAGCACAACCTGCGCTTCTGAGGGTTTCATGCTGCTGCAAATTGTACCATAGGGGGGTAAAGCGCCGGATAGAATTGACTTTTGACAAAATTATGCTAAACTCGAAACATCGCTCACAAACGCGCTCCGATTAATTACGCCTCCGTCGATCAAGACTCCCGCAAACTTGCACAGATGTCCAGCCAGGCGATCCTGCTCCAACAAGCCGATATCTTTTACCAGGTATCGCTCAATGATCTGGAACTGGTGGCTGCTCTTTGTCAAGAACGACACTACCAGGCAGGCGAGATCATCTTCCATGAAGGAATCGAAGGGAAAGATCTATACATCATTGTGCAAGGGGAAGTGGACATCTTGGTCGATCCGCGCCTGGTAAGCAGCCAACCTGACACCCAGCTCAACCTCTGTACAATTGCCACTCTGCGGCGCAGCCAGTCCTTCGGTGAAATGGCTCTGGTAGATCAAGGTGTGCGTTCGGCCACTGCCCGGGCAGCGCTGAACAACACTCGCCTGTTGATCATTCCAGGCGAGGCGCTGCTCAGCCTGTGCGAAGCACGTCCTCAATTGGGCTACCGTATCATGCGCAATCTGGCAGCCGATCTGGCAATGAAGCTGCGCAATGCAGACCTTTTACTCCGGGGAGAATTGTCTCAGGAGCGAGAGCAACGAAAATGACTGCGAAAGCTCCACACTGAACTCGACTCCTTGACCAACACGTTCCTTATCGGTAAAATTATTTAAATAAGCTAACTCCAATCAGCGATGGAGTAAATAGGCAGCATGAGCGATCGTTGTCTCAGTGATGCGCAACCCTTTGGTGAAGTTGGTGTTTAGTTCATTGGCACATCCTGATAAGGAGGTGATTTGAATAAGAAAATGAGCAGAGCAAATCCATCTCAATATCGAATCAGGAAACACCAAATTCGAAAACCATTATTGAAGGAGAGAGAAGATGTCAAGAAAATTGTTCATCTTGCTGCCTGTGTTTGTCATCGCTGCAGCGTTGTTGGCTGGCTGCGCAGGCAAAGCGCTTGAGTGTACAGACCCAATCGGGTGCGTCTCTGTGGCTAAGGGAGAGCCGATTCACATTGCCTACGCCATGGTTATCTCCGGTCCGGACGCCACCCTGGGCATCGACTCCCGCAACGGCGCCGAGCTTGCAATTGACGACAAAGGTGGAAAACTGCTGGGGCATCCGATCAAGTTTGACGGCGAGGATGATGGCTGCTCCGCCGAAGGCGGTCAGGCAGCAGGCACCAAGCTGGCAGCAGACTCTACCATTGTAGCCATTATTGGCACCTCTTGCTCCAGCGCGCTGCGCGTTGCCATGCCGTTGTGGTCAAACGCCGGTTTTACCGTAATTTCGGCATCCAACACTGCCCCCGACCTGACCGAACCGGGCAACGAGAACAACCACCCTGGCTACTTGCGCACAGCTCACAACGATAAAGTGCAGGGCGCGGCTGCAGCCAAGTTTGCCTACGAAGTGCTCGGCGTTCGCAAAGCCGCTACTATTCACGACGGCTCCATCTACGCCGATAAACTCCAGCAAGTCTTCGCTGAAGAATTCAAGAAGATGGGCGGACAGATCACCGCTCAGGAGTCGGTCAGCCCGGATCAGACCGACATGAGCGGCGTCCTCACCAGCATCGCCGCAACCGGTCCGGAGATCATCTACCACCCGATCTTCATCGCTGCCGGCACCCAGATCATCCGCCAGGCGCGCGAAACCCCCGGTCTGGAGAACACCTACTTGATGGGCGCTGACGGCATGTTCTCGCCGGATGTGATGGAAGGCGCCGGCGAGGCGGTGGAAGGCTTCCTCGTCTCTAGCCCCGACTTCACCAAATTCGGCCCGGATTATGAGGCGAAGTTCAAGCCAGCCTACAAGGCGAAATATGGCTCTGAACCAACCAGCATCTTCCACGCCCACGCCTATGATGCCATGAACATGGTGATGGCTTGTATCGAAAAAGTCGCTCAAGGCGATAAAGAAGGCGGGGACATCATCATCGGTCGTCAGGCATTGCGCGACTGCATGTACGCCACCAAGGACTTCAAAGGTCTGACGGGCAACCTGACCTGCACGCCCACCGGCGACTGCGCCGATCCCAAGATCGCCGTCTACGAGTATCACGCCGGTCAATATCCCCCGGAGAAAATTTGGCCTTAGCCGCTCACAATCCGCTGAGCTGAACTTAGGGGAGGGGCGAGGTTTCCCCCTCGCCTCTCCCTAATTCATCATCCTCGGAGGACCGTTATGTTAAAAAGGTGGCTCCAAAGAGTAACCTTGACCGACATCGTTGTGTGGGGAATCGGCGTGGTAATTGGGGGTGCCGTAGTTTACGGCACGATCGTTACGTTGGTCACGGCAACCTATTCCGCCGAACAATGGATCAACCTGACCATTGATGGGTTGAAACTTGGCGGCATTTATGCCCTGATCGCACTGGGATACACGCTGGTGTATGGCGTCTTGCGCATGATCAACTTCGCCCACAGCGAGGTGTTTATGAGCGGTCCGTTCACCGCCGTTTTTCTCGCCAAATACCTTCATCAAATCGGTTTTTATAACGCTCATCCATTCATCAGCCTGCTGCTTGTCACTCTCTTGTCTGCAACCGTTTCTATGGTGGTCGCCCTGCTGTTGGAGCGCATCGCCTACCGCCGACTGCGCTACGCGCCCAGGCTGGTGCCGCTGATCACAGCCATCGGGGCTTCATTCTTCCTGCAATATACCTTCCGAGGGATGTACGGCAATGACCCCGAAACCTACCCGACCCTCGAAATGCTAAAAGGTAAATGGAATTTCGGCATCATTTCCGTCCCAAAGACTGATGTGGTAGTGATCATCTCAGCCTTTCTATTAATGTTGATTCTTTACACCATCGTTCAAATCACGAAAACCGGCAAGGCGATGCGCTCGGTCTCGGAAGACAAGGAAACCGCTGCCCTAATGGGAATCGACGTTGATCGTATCATCGTCTATACATTCGGGCTTGGAGGAGCATCCGCAGGGGTAGCCGGCGTCCTGTATGCGCTGATCTTTCAACAGGTGCACTTCTACATGGGGTTCATCCCTGGATTGAAAGCCTTTACCGCTGCGGTCTTAGGCGGCATTGGAAACGTCGTAGGCGCCTGGTTGGGTGGCACATTGCTGGGTTTGATCGAGTCGATTGGCCCGAATCTGTTTTTGAGCGGGCTGGGCGTCCCGGCGCCAAATCAGCTCAAGGACGCCATTGCGTTCACGATCCTGGTCTTTATTCTTATCTTCCGCCCGACTGGCTTACTGGGCGAGCGGGTGAGCGGGACAAAAGCGTGAGGGCTGGGAGATGTCATCAAAAACGACACATATCTGGAAGAAAGCTCTGAGTAATGGTGGAATCGCTGGCGCGCTGTCCATACTGATCTCCCTGGTTGGGCTGGCGGAGAAATTCGGGGACACTAATGTCGTCAAAGGAGTGGTCACGCTGGGCGATTTCTTCCTGCTGCTGCCGATCCTGTTGGTTGCATACACCACGTTGTGGAGCAATGTTGATGTTCCCCGCCCCACTCTGGTGGGCCTCAGCGCGGTAACAGGTGCGACTGCTGGTGTCATGCTTACGCTGCTTCTCGCACTGGGCCAGCTGGTCGACTTGCGACCGATGTTCGTGAACGCCTCGCCAGCGTTGTACTCCCAGTTATCGCGCGGCGTTGTGCTGCCTCTCGGCTATTTGATACCCCCGATCCAGGGGCTGATCGCAGCTATGATCAGCCTGGGCATCTATCTCCTGCCGGGGCGCATCCGCTCGGCGGTGATTCAGGGCATCCTGTGGGTTGTATTGGTGGGAACCCTGCGCGACCAAATCCTGCTAATCGAACTCTTCAAAACTCGAGCCATCTCTTATATCCTGAAGACAGCCATATTTGCATCGAGCGGCTTGTCGCTGATCGGCGCCTTGCTCCTCTTTGCAATTGTGGCTGGTTCATCCTATTATCTGGCGGGCAGGAAAAAAGCAACAACAAACAACTTGCCAATTCAGACGCGCAAGACAAACCGTATCATTCTGCTCGTTGTTATCGCGGTGGCGCTGGCGCTCTTACCCTACATCCTGGGCATCTTTTACAGCGAAATCCTGGACACCACCGGTCTATTCATCATGATGGGACTGGGGTTAAACATCGTGGTAGGATTTGCCGGCTTGTTGGACCTGGGATATGTGGCTTTCTACGCCATTGGCGCATATGCGATGGGGGTTCTGACCTCCACGGGGTTGGGTCTGTTCAACCTGAGCTTCTGGCAGGCGTTGCCTTTCGCCTTGCTGGCGGCGTGGTTGTCTGGTATCTTGTTGGGCTTGCCGGTGTTGCGCATGCGCGGCGATTACCTGGCAATTGTAACGCTGGGTTTTGGCGAGATTGTACGCCTGCTGGCACTTTCAGACTGGTTGAGAGGTGTCCTCGGTGGCACGCAGGGAATCCAGAGCATCGCCCAACCACAGATTGGCGGTTTCCGATTCAATACTCTTCAAGAACTGTATTACCTGATTCTGCTGGGCATTGCATTGATCACCTTTATCGCCTGGCGCCTGAAGGATTCGCGTCTGGGTCGCTCCTGGATGGCAATACGCGAGGACGAAGACGTGGCTCAGGCAATGGGCATCAATTTGGTCATCACCAAACTGCTGGCGTTTTCCACCGGCGCCCTCTTTGCCGGATTGGCTGGCACGTTAGGCGCCGCCAAGCTGACTTCGGTTTACCCCCACAGCATGACCTTCATTATTTCGATCAATGTATTGGTATTGATCATCATTGGCGGGATGGGTAGCATCCCAGGTGTGTTCATCGGCGCTTTGGTGCTGGTCGGATTACCAGGACTGCTGACGGAGTTCGAGGATTATCGCCTGTGGTTTTACGGTCTGGTGCTGGTGTTCATGATGCTGAATAGACCAGAAGGCTTGTTGCCAGAAGCGCGGCGAAAACGCGAACTCCACGAAGAGACCTCTGCGCTGATTGCTGAGTGAACACGACGGAGGCGTTGCAAATGGCAGTTTTACGGGCAAAACAAGTCACCAAGCGCTTCGGCGGACTGGAGGCGCTACGCTCTATTGATCTGGAAGTAAAAGAGCACGCCATTCAGAGCATCATCGGCCCGAACGGCGCTGGCAAGACCACCTTTTTTAACTGCATCACTGGCTTTTATAATCCGGAAGAAGGCGATATCCTGCTTGGCGACCGATCCATTACCGGGCTTTCTCCCGATCGCGTTGCCCGGCTGGGAGTCGCCCGCACCTACCAGAACATCCGCCTGTTTAAAAATATGACCGCGGTGGAGAATATCATGGTGGGCATGGAGCCCCACATGCACTCAAACATCATCAGCAGCGTAATTCGCACCAGGGCTGAGCGGGAGGAAGAACGCGAAGCGCTGGAGGAAGCCCTGCGGCTGCTGCGCATGATGGGTTTGGCGGGACAGGGCGACATGCTCGCCAAGAACCTGCCCTACGGCGCCCAACGCCGGCTTGAACTTGCCCGCGCCCTCGCCAGCAAACCCAAATTGCTATTGCTGGATGAACCGACGGCGGGGATGAACCCCAAAGAAACCCAGGAAATGACCGATTTAATCCGCCGCCTGCGCGACGAATTGGGCATCACCATCCTGCTGATTGAGCACCAGATGCGCGTGGTTATGGGCATTTCGGAGTTAATCACCGTTCTGGACTATGGGGCGAAGATCGCCGAAGGACCGCCGAGCGAAATCCAATCCGACCCTGTAGTCATTGAAGCCTATCTGGGGAGAGGCTCATACCAGGCATCTGTTCTCAGCCATTGAGACATGCAACACACGCGCGCAAATTACCACTGTTATTTTATTATGGAGAAGTTTCATGGCGCTTCTCGAACTTGAGAACATCCATACCTATTACGGTCAGATTCATGCCCTGAAAGGCATATCCATCATTGTAAATGAAGCTGAGATTGTCACGCTCATCGGCGGCAACGGCGCGGGGAAATCTACAACCTTGAATACCATCAGCGGCTTATTGCACCCGCGCGAAGGTAAGATCACCCTCGCTGGCGAAGATATCACCACCCGCAAAGCGCACGAACTGGTGGCTATGGGAGTCGTTCAGGTGCCTGAAGGTCGGCGCATTTTCGCCCGCCTGACGGTTACCGAAAACCTTGAGATGGGCGCTTTTACACAATCGAAGAACTCAATCCAACATAATATGGAACGGGTCTTCGAGTTGTTCCCGCGCTTGAAAGAACGCCGCAAGCAGTATGGCGGCACCCTGAGCGGTGGAGAGCAACAGATGCTGGCAATCGGAAGGGCGCTGATGGCGAACCCGCGCGTGCTGCTTTTGGACGAGCCGTCCATGGGTCTTGCGCCTGTGCTGGTGGACAGCATCTTTGAAACCATTCAAACCCTGAACAAAGCTGGCACCACCATCCTGCTGGTAGAGCAAAATGCGCGCATGGCTTTGCAGATTGCAAACCGAGGCTACGTGTTGCAAACGGGCGAGATTGTGCTCAGCGGCACGGCGGATGAATTGCGCGCCAACGAGATGGTGCAAAAATCTTATCTTGGTATCACATAAGCAAGATATTTCGGGAAGTTAGCCCCTCGCAGGTGCATAAAACAGCGTATCCTCGAGGTGGGATTGATTGAAAACAACGCGCTTAAGATTGCCTGCAAACACACATTCTCCCATCATCTCTACCAGCTCCACGGCACCGATATCCATCGCTCACGTTCGCTCAACAACTCCATAGAACCATGACATTACCAAAAACTGCCAACGTTGTTGTCATAGGCGGCGGCGTGATGGGCGCCAGCATCGCTTATCACCTGGCTGCTCGTGGGGAAAAAGACATCGTCTTACTTGAGAAGGAGAACTTCTTCGGTCAGGGCGCAACCGGGCGTTGCGCCGGCGGTGTGCGCTATCAATTCTCAACGGAGATCAACGTCCGCCTGTCGCTTGCAAGCCTGCCCATGCTGGAACGCTTCGAGGTTGAGATCGGGCAGGCAATCCACTACCGCCAATGTGGATACCTGTTTCTGCTCACCAACCCACAGGATGTGGCGGTCTTCCAACGCAATTTGATCATGCAACAAAGGTTGGGAACAGGCACCATCTGGCTGGAAGGCGATGAAATCCGCCGCTGGCTGCCGATGATGCGGCTTGAGGACGTGCTGGGTGGCACGTTCAACCATAAGGACGGGTTGGTGGATCCAAACGGTGTAGTGATGGGCTATATCAACGCTGGAAAACGGCTGGGCGTCCAGCCCTTCACCGGCGTGGAGGTGACTGGCATCTGCACGCGCCACGGACGAGTCGAGCAGGTGGAGACCAGCCAGGGAAGCATCTCAACCGGGTTGGTGATCAACGCCGCCGGTCCCTGGGCAGGTCTGGTGGGAAACATGGCTGGCGTGGACATCCCCATAACCCCGGTACGGCGCCAGTGGTTTACCACCGCCGCTCTACCGGACATCCCTCCAGATTTTCCATTCGTCATCGACTTCGCGCAGTCGCTCTACTTTCACCGCGAAGGACCTGGGCTGTTGGTTGGGATGTCCAATCCCAACGAAAAGCCAGGATTTGACCAAAACGTCGATCCTGAATGGGAGTTGGTCAATATAGAGGCGGCAATTGCCCGCCTGCCTTTGATGGAGCATGCCAGCCTGGTCTCGCACTTGGCGGGATTGTACGAAGTCACCCCAGACGCCCACCCGATCTTCGGTAAAACTCCGTTGGAAGGTTTTTACGTCTGCGCTGGGTTTTCAGGGCATGGTTTCATGCACGGTCCGATCGCTGGAGTGATCATGGCAGAGATCATCCTGGATGGGCAGGCAAAATCGGTTGACGTATCCATGCTGGATCTCGCGCGCTTTAGCGAAGGGCGCCTGATCCAGGAGTATAATGTTGTCTAATTATTAGCTGAACGACGAACCAAAATGTACGGGAGCATCCGTGCCGGTAGCCGAAATCATCACCATTGGGACCGAAATCCTGCTGGGCGAAATTCTGGACACCAACGCCCAATACCTGGCGCTCGCCTTGCGCCAGGCAGGGATTGACCTTTTCCGCAAGACCACCATCGGGGATAACCTGCGCCGCATCGCGCAAGCAATTCAGCAGGCGCTGGAGCGCTGCGATATAGTCATCACCACTGGCGGGCTTGGACCGACGGTGGACGACCCCACCCGCGAAGCTGTTGCGCTGGCTGTGGGAGTAGAAACTGAGTTCCGCCCAGAGCTTTGGGAACAAATTCAAAACCGGTTTCGCCGCTTTAATCGGGTGCCGACAGAAAATAACAGGCGTCAGGCGTACATCCCTCACGGCGCTCAGGCGGTAGAGAATCCAGTAGGGACTGCGCCTGCCTTTATCGTCGAGACTCAAGATAAGGTAATCATCTCCTTACCAGGCGTGCCGCGCGAGATGGAATACCTGGTGCAAAACGCAATCCTCCCCTACTTGCGTCAGCGTTTCAACCTGACCGGCATCATCAAAACCCGCTTATTGCACACCGCCGGAGTTGGCGAGTCCCAAATTGACGACTTGATCGGTGATCTGGAGACGCTTTCCAACCCCACGGTGGGTTTGGCAGCGCACTCTGGACAGGTGGATGTGCGCATTACCGCCAAAGCCGAATCGGAAGCCCAGGCGGATGAATTAATTCGCCCGATCGAAGCCGAGCTGCGCCGGAGACTCGGGAACTGGATTTACGGAGCAGATCAGGAAACCCTGGAGGGAGCAGCACTAAACGCAGTGGAACGCAAGGGTTGGAAGCTGGCAGTAGTCGAGGCGGGATTGGGCGGATTGCTCATCCGACGGCTGGCAAGCACCCCGGGTCCATTCTCAGGTGGTCAACTGTTGAGCGAGACGCCCCCGCCGGACGAACTGCTGGCGATTACCGAGGGATACCGCCGGGCGCGCCAGGCAGAGGCAGCACTGGGGGTGGCAATCTACCCCGAAACTGACAGGCGGGATGTCCACATCGCTTTGATTACGCCAGAGGAGATCAAGCAATTCACGCGTCCGTACGGCGGACCGCCCGAATACGCCCCGCGTTGGGCGCTTCACCACAGCCTTGATGTTATCCGAAATATCTGAGGAATACCTGTGACCACGACTGCAGATTTACTTCTAACCAACGCCATCGTGTTGACGATGGATGAAAACCTCACCAGTTACGAACCAGGCGCCCTGGCAATCCAGGGCGAGAATATCCTGGCTGTCGGCGCCGAGGCGGATATCCTCCGCGAATATTCCGCGAATCAACTCCTGGACTGCCAGGGCAAAGTGCTCATGCCTGGACTGATCAACGCCCACACCCACGTACCCATGACATTGCTGCGCGGCCTGGCAGATGACCTGCGCCTGGATGTCTGGTTGCTCGGCTATATGATGCCAGTGGAGCGCGAGTTCGTCTCCCCGGATTTTGTCCGCCTTGGAACACAGCTCGCCTGTGTTGAATTGATCCGCACGGGCGTCACCTGCTTTGCCGATATGTACTACTTCGAAGAAGAGGTGGCGCGGGCGACCGCCGCCGCCGGCTTGCGGGCTCTGTGCTCTCAATCTGTTATGAAGTTCCCCACTCCCGACGCCAGTTTCTTCGAGGAATCGCTCGCCGCCGCCAGAGAGTACATTCAACGCTGGAAAGGGCATACCCTGATTATTCCTTCCGTGGCGCCTCATGCTCCCTACACCTGCACCGCAGAAATCTTGCGCGCCACGGCTGCCCTGGCTGCTGAGTTTGACGTACCCCTGCACACCCACCTGGCGGAAACAGCCCTCGAAGTGGAGGACTCCCGCAGAGAACACGGCATGCCGGTCATCCCCTACGTCAAGAAACAAAACTTATTCGACGCCAAAGTGCTGGCGGCTCACTGCGTTCATATTGATGAAGGCGAAATCAAGACCTTGCTCCATCACAAGGCTGGAGTGGCTCATAACCCCTCCTCAAACCTGAAGCTCGCTTCTGGTTTTGCGCCCGTGACAGGGATGCTTGGGGCGGGTTTGAACGTGGGCATCGGCACCGATGGACCGGCGTCCAACAACGATTTGGATATGTTCGAAGAGGTCCGCCTTGCGGCGTTCCTGGGAAAAGCCACCACCGGAGACCCAACGGCGCTGCCTGCTCACACCGCCCTGGCGATGGCGACCCGCCTTGGCGCAAACGCCTTACACATCGGTCATCTAACGGGTTCGTTGGAACCCGGCAAGCGCGCCGACCTGATCCTGGTGGATATTTTTCAGCTGCATAACACTCCCCGCTTTCGCCGCAACCACAACGGTCTGTATGCTCAACTGGTCTACGCTGCCAAATCGACCGATGTGACCGATGTGATGGTCAACGGCAAATGGTTAATGCGAGAGCGTGAATTGACGACCTTGAACGAGAATGAGCTGCTCCAGTATGTCGAGGAGTACGCCCGACGCATAGACGTCTTCTTGATTCAGCGCGAGAAATCCGTCCTCTCCAAGCTGATCGCCATCGGCGGCGCAACCGAGTCAGAGACCTTCGAGGTGCAGGCAAAAGCCCGCATTGCCGACTCTGAACCAATCCTGAAGGCAGTGCAAAACCCAGAAATAGAGATTCTGCACCACCGTCATTACCGCGAGTATGATGTCTATTTCACCTTCGCGGATCCGCAACAGGGTTATCTACGTTACCGAGAAGATGAATATCTGGATGAGAAGGGCAAGGTGAGCAATGTGCGTTATCGCCTGACCCTGATTGGTCCAGCCCGCGAGTTCCACTTTCCCAGCGATGTGCTGCTTTCCCGCAGCCGCTACATCGCCCCTGCCACTCACAGCCTGCGCTTCTATCGGGAGTACTTCAACCCCTCCGGGGAGATTGTGGTGGAGAAGGAGCGCCTACGCTGGCGGGTGCTCTATCATGGCACCGAGTTTTACATCAACCTTGACCGGCTGACAACTCCAGAGTTGGGGCTTTACGTGGAAGTGAAAAGCCGCACCTGGAGTCGCCGCGATGCGGAACACAAAGCCATGGTAGCCACAGATTTGTTGCGCTTTCTAGGGGTTGCCCCGCAGGAGAATGTCCCTCTGGACTACGTGGAGATCATCGAAAAATCATCCGCCCAAAGCTGAGCCCAGGCTTATTGCTCCGCCAGTTGTTACCCCAATCAATCCTAAACGGCAGGATCCGCGCGGCATTCTCCCAAACCCCTGCGATCACAATCGCCTGTGGCGACCACGCCTCGAACGCGACAATCGAAACCCGCATCGAGCATCCGAGCACCTGACAACGAGCATCTACGACTGCTTCTCCTTGCTCAATCGGTCGAGATCCCAGGGAGAAGTTGGCTGCCCCGAGCTTTGAAACTGGCTCGCCATCGCGGTATACTCTCAACCATGCGATCTGCGCTTTCATTCGCGACGGAACTTGCCCGCCAGACGGGGGAATTGCTGCTGCAACATTTTCGCAGCCAGGATAACAATGTTCGCCTCAAAGCCGACCACTCCATCGTCACAACCGCCGATTTGAACGCCGATGCGATAATCGCCAGCGCCATCCAGGAATCCTACCCCCAGGATAGTTTGCTGAGCGAAGAACTACGACCCGCCCTGCACGAGACCCCGAGCTCGAAGATCTGGGTGATTGATCCGCTCGATGGGACGACGAATTTCAGCCTGGGTCTGCACTATTGGGGCACCCTGATCGCCCGCCTCACGGATGGTTACCCAGAGCTGGCGGTGTTGCACTTCCCCTTGCTCGGTGAAACCTACACCGCCCGACATGGAGCAGGCGCTTATCTCAATGGTATTCGTTTACAGGTCAGACCGCCCGATCCCGAAGTCAGGACGACGGTCTTCGCCTGCTGCAGTCGCACTTTCCGCGAGTACACGGTCGGCATCCGTTACAAGCCGCGCATCCTTGGCTCGGCATCTTATTCCTTTTGCTGCGTGGCTAAAGGCGTGGCGTTGCTGGCGTTCGAAGCCCGGCCAAAACTATGGGACATCGCTGCCGCCTGGTTGCTCTTGCAAGAAGCCGGCGGTTTTATTGACAGTCACAACCAGGATTTCCCTTTCCCCATCCAGCCGGGGATCGACTACAGTCAGCGAATATTTCCCACGTTAGCAGCCGCAACCGCCGAGCTTCTGGTCAAAGGAAAAACGCAAATTCAACCCAAATCGCAGTCATGATTGGCTATAACTGAACCAGGAGGATATGCTTATGCAATACCGCTTTTTAGGCAAATCCGGATTGAAGCTTTCGGCGCTATCGCTGGGCGCCTGGGTCACTTTTGGGCAACAGATCAGCGAAGATGTTGCCTATGAATGTATGAAAGCCGCTTACGACGCGGGCGTCAACTTCTTCGATAATGCGGAGGCTTATGCACGCGGCTTGGCTGAGACCATGATGGGCAACATCATCCGCAAAGCCGGTTGGAGGCGCTCAGACCTGGTGATCTCCACCAAGATCTTCTGGGGCGGTCGAGGTCCAAACAACAGCGGTCTTTCGCGCAAGCACATCATTGAAGGCATGAACGCCTCTCTGAAACGGCTGCAAATGGATTATGTTGACCTGGTGTTCTGCCATCGCCCCGACCTGTACACGCCCATAGAAGAAACCGTTTGGGCGATGAATCTGCTGATTCAACAGGGCAAGGCTCTGTATTGGGGCACCAGCGAATGGAGCGCCGAGCGCATCATGGAAGCTTACGGTGTAGCTCGCCGAGAACATATTATCCCTCCCTTGATGGAACAGCCGCAATACAACATGTTCCACCGCGATCGGGTCGAGCGGGAGTATGCTCGCCTGTACACCGAGATTGGTCTGGGAACCACCATCTGGAGCCCGCTCGCCAGCGGATTGCTGACGGGCAAATATATTCAAGGCATCCCCAAAGGCACGCGCATGAGCCTGCCAGATTACGAATGGTTGCGGGAGGAAGTCGAAAGCGAGGAAGGGAAAAGGCGCCTCGAGAAGGTACGCCGGTTGATGCCGATCGCCGAGGAACTCGGCTGTAGTATGGCGCAACTGGCACTAGCCTGGTGTCTGAAAAATCCCAATGTTAGCACAGTGATCACCGGGGCATCGAAACCATCTCAAGTGATCGAAAACATGCGCGCTTTGGAGGTGGTTGAAAAATTGCAGCCAGATGTGATGGAGCGCATCGAAGGCATCCTGGATAATAAACCCCAGCCAGAGGAGGATTATCGCGAATAGCCGTACTCGCAATTTGCGCCTCTGCCCTGTTGAGTTGCCAGGTAAGCGCCAACTGTACAGCCATCTTGAAGAGCGCACCAGACAAACGGGGTGAGCAGCGCACCCATGCTCACCCCGAGCTCTTGTTTCCGCTTTTGGGAGTCAATCCGGATTCACCTGGTAGTTGGGCGCTTCTTTGGTGATGATCACATCGTGCGGGTGGCTCTCGATCAGCCCGGCATTGGTGATGCGTACCAGACGCACCTGCGTGCGCAGTTCCTCCAGCGTGGCAGCCCCGGCATATCCCATACCAGAGCGCAAACCACCAACGAGCTGGTAGACATACTCGTGCAATGGACCCTTATAGGGCACACGCCCTTCCACGCCTTCCGGCACCAGCTTCCCGCTCCCTCCCTGTCCACTAGCGTAACGGTCTCGCCCGAAACCCTGCATGGCACCCAGGCTGCCCATGCCGCGATATTCCTTGAACCGCCGACCTTCATACAAAACAACCTCGCCGGGGGATTCATCCAGACCAGCCAGTAAACTCCCCAGCATGACCACCTCAGCGCCGGCGGCGATAGCCTTAACGATATCGCCGCTGTATTTGATGCCGCCATCGGCGACAATCGAAACGCCGCGCTGGCGGGCAATCTGCGCACATTCGAAGATGGCTGAAAGCTGGGGCATACCTGCCCCGGCTACCACGCGCGTGGTGCAGATTGAGCCCGCGCCCACGCCAACTTTAACGCTATTCGCCCCCGCCTCGATCAACGCTTGCGTCCCCTCTGCCGTGACCACGTTGCCCGCCATGATCGGGATATCCTTCCAGTTTTGGCGGATGCGCTGAATGGCGCGGATCACACCATAGGAGTGACCATGAGCGGTGTCGACCACGATGATATCCACCCCTTCGTCTATCAGGAGTTGTACGCGTTCTTCCAGGTCGGCGCCAACGCCCACGGCAGCCCCCACGCGCAGCCGTCCCTGAGCATCCTTCGCCGCCAGGGGAAACTCGCGGGCTTTTTGGATATCTTTGACTGTGATCAACCCTTTAATCACCCCTGCCTCATCCACCAGCGGCAGCTTTTCAATGCGATGTTTCTGGAGCAGGCGCTTGGCGTCTTCCAGAGTGATGCCTACCGGCGCCGTCACCAGATTCTCGCTCGTCATGAAATTGCTGACGGGCTGCTCATAATCGGCTGGCTCAACGAAGCGAATATCCCGATTGGTGAGGATGCCCACCAGGCGACCATCCGGATGAGTGATCGGCACCCCGCTGATATGATAGGTGGACATAATCTCCTCCGCCTGGCGCAGGGTGGCGTCAGGCGGCAGGGTGATCGGCTCGACAATCATTCCAGATTGAGAGCGCTTGACCTTGTCCACCTCGTTAGCCTGGTCTCTGGGTGAGAGGTTGCGATGGATAACTCCCAACCCCCCCTCGCGTGCCAGGGCAATCGCCAGGCGCGCTTCGGTAACCGTGTCCATAGCCGCCGACAGGATCGGTATGTTCAGTTTTATCTCCGGGGTGATCCACGCGCTGACATCCGTCTGGTCTGGGAGCACTTCGGTATACCCTGGCACAACCAGCACGTCATCAAACGTCAGTGCGTCAAACGCGTTAAATAGTTCTTCGTTCATCCTGGCACTCCTGCAACTCATCCATTCATCTGAAAATCTCAATGCCGGAAATGGCGCACGCCGGTGAAGACCATGGCGATGCCGTTCGCCTCCGCCACAGCGATGGCTTCAGCATCCCGAACCGAACCGCCCGGCGCGATGATGGCTGTCACACCCGCACGGGCAGCTTCCTCCACCGAATCGGGAAAGGGGAAAAAGGCATCGGAAGCCATCACCGCGCCCCGCCCGCGCTCGCCAGCGCGCTGGGCGGCGATACGCACGCAGTCAACCCGATTTGGTTGACCGCCCCCGATTCCAACCGTGGCTTCACCACGACAAAAGACAATTGCATTGGATTTTACATGCTGGCAGGCTTTCCAGGCAAAACGCAGAGCCTGCCATTCCTCGGCGGTGGGATCCCGACTGGTCACCACTTGCCAGGTCGCGCTGGCGGGATCCCCCAAATCCAGCGACTGCATCAGCACCCCTTGATTGATGGAGCGCAACTCGTATGGAGGCTCCAAGCGGGTATCTGGCAGGCTGAGCAGGCGCAATTGCTTGCGGCGCGCCAGCAGTTCAAGCGCCTCGGGGCTGAATCCGGGCGCAGCAATGCACTCCACAAACAGGTCGCCCAGGGCAGCAGCAATCTCGGCGTCAAAGGCGCGATTAACCGCCACGACCCCGCCAAAAGCAGAGATCGGGTCGCTCGCCAGGGCTTTCTCAAACGCGTCCCTTAACGTCTCAGCGCTGGCGATGCCGCAGGGCGAAAGGTGCTTGACGATGCATACGCTGGGGCGCTCAAAGGACAAGACCGCTCGCCAGGCAGCATCCAGGTCAAGCAAATTATTGTAGGAAAGCGCCTTGCCCTGCAGAAGCAACCCACCCAAGGGTCCTCCTCCAGGGTTGTAGCTGTACAGGGTGGCTTCCTGATGGGGATTCTCGCCATAACGCAGCCTGCTTACAGGGTACAGCGTCAGAGTAAGACACTCAACCTGATCCGCTCCTCGCCCCCCTAGATAAGCCGCGATTGCAGCGTCATAGGCGGAGGTGTGATTGAAAGCTTTACGCGCCAGGTGGTAACGGGTAGCCTGGCTGATCTCGCCATTGGCGCGCAACTCGAGCAAAACCGGCGTGTAATCCGCAGGGTCGGTCAGGACCGCCACACGGGCAAAGTTTTTCGCCGCGGCACGAATCAGGGCGACGCCGCCAATATCAATTTGTTCGATCGCCTCTTCCAGCGTGACATCCGGTTTGGAAATAGTCTGCTGGAATGGGTACAGGTTCACTGCTACCAGATCGATCGGGCGCGCGGCGATACGCTCCAAATCGGCAAAGTCCGCCTCGCTGTCGCGCGCCAGGATGCCCGCATGCACAGCGGGATGCAAGGTCTTCACCCGCCCTCCCAACACCTCTGGCGAACCGGTGTAATCGGTCACCTCGGTTACCGGCAGTTCAGCCTCTCGTAAAGCTCTGGCAGTCCCGCCGCTGGCGAGCAAATGCCACCCCAGCGCGCGCAACCCCCTTCCTAATTCGGTGATCCCGCGTTTATCGGACACTGAAAGCAATGCAGTTGGCATAAGTTTTACCTCATAAAGACACTGCGGGTATAGATACCCGCAGCGAATTCTCTAAGGAGCTGGCTGATTCGGCGCAATCGCCGAGCGAATGGTCTCAGCCATCTGACGCGCTCGTTGCGGCGCATCACCCAGGTGGTGGGCAACCTGAAAAAGCTCTTGCAGACGATTCACCCCAAGATACTGCGTAATCACTTCGTCCTGACAGAGCAGCTCTTGCAACGGGTTCTCTGCCCCGGATTGCACTGCCTTCCATGCCGCCAGTGAATGCTGACGCAGGCGTTCATGCATTTGCTGCCGATCAGCGCCGGCGCGACCGAGTGCCATCAATACCCGCTCAGTCGCGGCAAAGGGGGCGTAAATCTCAAGGTTGCGCTGCATGGCAGCCGGATTCATCTGCAATCCACCCAGGATGCGATTGGCTACTTGCAGCAGTTCATCTGCAGCCAGAAAAGATTCTGGCAACAATGTGCGCCGGTTGGCTGAATCATCCAGGGTGCGCTCCAGCAAGGAGTGGGCGGCGTTATCCCAAGCCAGGCGCGGCATTTGCGCCAGCGCCCGCGCCAGCGAGTCGATTTTCTCCGCCTGAATCGGATTACGCTTGAATGGCATGGCTGAGGAGCCCACCTGCTTATCCTCGAAAGGCTCACTCCATTCCCCAAACGCAGGCGATTGCAGCAAGCGCAGGTCAAAGGCAAACTTGTAAAGAGAGCCGCCCAATCCCGCCAGAGCGCAAATGACCTTGTAATCCTGTTTGCGCGGGTAGGTTTGGGTGGTGACAGGGAAGAAGGGCAGCCCCAGGCGGGTCGAAAGGCGCGTTTCAAACTCCTCCAGGTTTTCCTTGCCAACTAGCTCGGCGTAAGAGGCTGCGGTGCCAACCGCGCCCTTGAAGCCCTTGCCGCGCAGATGCGCCCGGACGCGGCGGAGTTCCTCCCAATCCAGCAGCAAATCTTGGGCGTAATGAGCCAGGCGATAACCAAGCGTAGAAGGTTCAGCCGGTTGAAGATGAGTATAGGCGATCAGCGCCGTATCCGCCCACCGCTCGATCTGATCAGTCAGGTTAGCCAGCAGCCGCTTGAGTTTCTCGATCAGCAAATCCAGGGATGAACGTATGCGCAGAGCATCAACGTTATCTTCGATATCCGTTGAGGTGGCGCCTAAATGCAAAACTCCGCCAGCGGTAGGGCATTGCTCGGCAAAAGCTTTCAGCTCCGCCATCAAATCGTGGTGAATCTCCGCCTCGATCTGCAGCGACCGATCGAGGTCCACCTGGTCTGCATGCTGGCGGAGTTCTTCCACCTGCGAGGCGGACAACAAACCAAATTCTGCCTGCACTTCAGCCAACGCCACCCACACCTGCCGCCATAAGCGGCGCTTATACTTCTCGCTCCAGATGCGACGCATTTCAACGCTGCCATAACGCCAAGAAAAGGGGGAGAGATAAGTCTCGAAATCCATGGGTGGGTCAATTAGAGCCGGGCTCACAGCGCCATAAAGTTCATTATACTTAACAGAGTTGTAATTGAAAAGTAATCTAACCGGACAGTTCCAATGGTTTCGAATGACGGGCAATACAGTATAATTTAGCTAATCCCGACCGCTATAGCAGCCATCAGGAGGACCCAAGCTGGGAACGAGTCAGATTACCCAAAACCTGAATGACGAAACCAGCCAGTTGGGCAGTCAACAGCTCCAGCCAGGCACCACGTTGCAGAATCGCTATTTGATCCAGGCGGTAATTGGCGTAGGCGGCATGGGGGCAGTCTATCGCGCCCGCGATATGCATTTCCCCAACGTTCACAAGCTGGTAGCTGTCAAGGAAATGGTCAATCAGGCGCGCGACCCGCTGGTACGCAGCACAATTGTCCGTAACTTTGAACGCGAAGCAAACCTGCTGGCAACGCTGGAACATCCGGCAATCCCACGTATCTACGACTACTTCACCCACAACGAACGCTCTTATCTCATCCTGGAATTCATCAACGGCAAAGACCTGGAAGCTATCCTGAATGAGGAGGAGAACTTCATCCCGCGCGAGAAGATCATCCGTTGGGCGATTGAGCTTTGCGACGTACTGAGCTACCTGCACAACCATAAGCCAGAGCCGATCATCTTTCGGGATATGAAGCCCTCAAACGTGATGATTGACCAGTTCAACCACATCGTCCTGATCGACTTTGGGATTGCCAAGCCTTTCCAGGGGGTGCAGCGCGGCACGATGATCGGCACCGAGGGCTATTCGCCGCCGGAGCAGTATCGTGGCGAGGCTACGCCGCTGGCAGATATTTATGCCCTGGGCGCGACCCTGCACCATCTTCTGACCCGACGTGATCCCCGGCTTGAACCGCCCTTCTCCTTCGCCGAGCGCCCAATCCGTCTGATCAACCCCGATTGTCCCCCTGCCCTGGAAGAGGTTGTCAACAAAGCCTTGCAATACTCGCCCTCCGACCGCTTCCAGAGCGCGGCTGAGATGAAGGAAGCCCTGATGGCAATCGCCAAGCAATCGGGGGTGCTGGTGCAGCCCCCTGCTGCCAAGGCGCCTGTCGCGCCGGCAACCCAGGAGATTCAACCCGTTTGGCAATTCGCCTGCGAGGACGAGATTCGCGGCTCCGCCACCTATCACAATGGCGTCATCTACGTAGGCTCTTATGATCACAACCTGTACGCGCTGGACGCCGAGACCGGGCAGTTCATCTGGAAATATGCGACTGATGGCGGCATCGTCAGCAAACCGGCTGTATATGAGAACTGCGTTTATTTCGGGTCAGAAGACAAGCGGTTGCATGTAATCTCCAGCCGATTTGGAAAGATCACCTGGTCCTATTACACCGAGGGACCCGTGCGCTCTTCTCCACACATTGCGGAAGGGCATGTTTTTATCGGCTCAGACGACGGTCGTTTACACGCAGTCAACACTTTGAGCGGGCGGCGCGCCTGGTCGCTGGACACTGCTGCGCCGATTCGCTCCACGCCCTGCGTCTCGCAAGATCTGGTTTATTTCGGCACCGAAGCAGGAGAGTTCTATTGCGTCGACTTTCGAAGCGCCATCAAGTGGCGCTTCAAAGCCAAGCGCGCGATCACCTCATCACCGGTGATTCACCAGGGCATCGTCTATTTTGGTTCGGTTGACTCAACCCTCTACGCACTCGACGCAAAGACCGGTTGGGTGATCTGGCGATTTCGCCTGGGCAAACCGACGATCTCCACTCCCTGCCTGGCTAACGGGCTGATCTTTACTGGCGCAACCGATGGGATCATCTACTGCATCGACGCCAATACTTCCAAGGAGGTTTGGCGCTTTGCCACCGAGCATCAGGTCACCGGATCGCCGATCATCCACAACGATGCGTTGTACTGCGGCTCTGTTGATGGTCACCTGTATTGTCTGGAGTATCGCACTGGACGCTTGCGCTGGAAGTTCCGCACCGAAGGGCCAATCACTGCCACGCCTGTCGCACATGACGATCTGGTATACATCGGCTCGACCGACCACCGCATGTATGCACTAATGGCTGTGTGAGCACGCCCATACACGTCATCGTCCTTCTATTGGGGAGGAAGTGTTTGTGAAGAAACTTTTCGATACACTTTTCGGTCAAAAAACCGAGCCGAAACTGGATATCCCGACAAAGCCGATACCACCTGAGCCAACTCAGGTGATACCCAAGAAAGAACATTTCGAGCCGCCGCAGCTCATCGTGGGCTGCGCCCAATCCGCCGGCAGGCAGCGCGATCACAATGAAGATGCCCTGTTCACCCTGACCACCACTCTTTCCAGCGAGTATGGCAATGTACCGCTTGGTCTCTACATCGTCGCCGACGGGATGGGGGGTCATCAGCACGGTGAGATCGCCAGTGGGATCGCCATCCGCACCCTGGCAAGCGTTGTGGTGCGCAAACTGGTCGCCAGCCTGCTGAGTTTAAATCCCTCACCGCCTGAACAATCGCTTTTGGAGATCATGCAAGAAGGTGTGCAGGAATCCCATCGCTTGATTACCCGACAGGTGCCGGGCGGCGGCACCACCCTGACCGCTGTATTAATTCTGGGCAATCAGATGACGCTAGCCCACGTAGGCGATAGCCGCGCATATGCCATCGGTCCAAACGGTTCGATGGAAGTTCTCACCCGGGATCATACCCTGGTAAAACGGCTGGTTGAAATTGGGCGGATCACCTCTGATGAGGCGGCAATTCATCCTCAGAAAAACGTGCTCTATCGCGCCCTGGGTCTGGGCGAGCCGTTCGATCCCGACTTGAATACCATGCAATTGCCCGAATCTGGCTACATCCTGCTCTGCTCCGATGGACTGTGGGGAGTGATTTCGGACGAGACCATACACCAGATCGTCATGACCTCACCCAACCCCGAGCAGGCGTGTAAACGGATGATTGATGCCGCTAATGAGGCGGGCGGCCCAGATAACATCACCGCTATTCTGGTGAAACTGCCTGAGTAAATTTCTATTATGGATGAATTTCAGGATCACTATGCGGTATTAGGATTGCAGCGAGACGCCTCAGCCGAGGAGATTCGCCGCGCCTACCATCGTAAAGCCCGGAAACTGCACCCAGATGTCAGCCAGGAGACCGGTGCCACAGAGCTTTTTCTGCAACTCCAAAAAGCCTACGAGGTGCTCTCCGACCCGGCTCAACGCGCAGCGTATGACCAAACTCTACCACCGATCAGCGCACCGCCGCTGGCTACGCTCTCGATACTCTATAGCCGACCGTCGCTGGTGCATATCAGGGAACCCCAGCTCATCTACACCCTGATCGAGCTTTCTCCGCCAGAAAACGCCCCGGTCGGACCTGGCTTACCCCTTAATATCTGTCTGGTGATCGATCGCTCCACATCTATGCAGGGCGAACGGATGGATATGGTGAAAGCCACCGCGCTTGAGTTGGTTCGCCAGCTCAGACCGGAAGACAGCCTATCCATTGTGGTTTTTAACGATCGCGCCGAGACACTGGTTTCAGCCAGCCAACGATTGAACCGTCATGCCATCGAGGAGCAGATCAGGCATATCATCCCCAGCGGAGGAACGGAAATCTTTCATGGCCTGGAAGCAGGCTATATGGAAGTGCGCAGCAAAGCCACGCGCAACGCTGCCAATCACATCATCTTAATCACTGACGGCCGCACCTATGGCGATGAAGAGCAATGCATGCTCATCGCCGACCAAGCCGCCGTCGCCGGCATCGGCATCAGTGCCCTGGGCATCGGCGAGGAATGGAACGATGCGCTCCTCGACAATCTGACCAGTCGCACAGGCGGCAGCAGCACATACGTGGCTCAACCAGGCGATATCAAGGAATTTCTCTGGCAGAAATTCAATGGACTGGGCAAGGTCTACGCAGAACGGGTGAACCTGGAGGTGCTTTTTAAATCTGGGGTAGAACTGACATACGCTTTTCGCCTTTCTCCCGACGTAGCGCCTTTGCAGGTTTCATCCCCCATAGCCCTGGGCGGCATCCCGCAAAAAGCCAACATGACCGTCTTGCTTGAACTGAAGGTGCCGCCCCTATATGGAACAACGGATAGTTTACCCTTGGCGGAGGGTCGCTTTATCCTGGATATCCCGGTCGCATCCAGGTCTGGATACTCGCTGCCACTGACCCTGGCGCGTCCGGTGAGCGCAAAGCCGGTTATCCAGCCGCCTCCCACCCGGTTGCTACAAGCCATGTCTCGTTTAAAGCTCTACCGCTTGCAGGAACGCGCCCAGCAAAAACTTGCTGAAGGTCAAAGCGAGAGCGCCACCCGTCACCTGCAAAACCTTGCCACCCACTTATTCGCCCAGGGAAAACAGGATTTGGCGCGCGCAGTACTGGACGAAATTGAGTATATCCAGCATAATAAACAAATCAGCGAGAAAGGCAAAAAACGCATCAAGTACGGCACACGCGCCTTGCTGCTGCCGGCAGGCTATCTCGATAGCCAGCCAGTAGATTGAGAAGCAAAAGAGAGCCCCGTGATAGTTTGTCCCTTCTGTCGTCACGAAGAGTTGATTGGCAGTCTGTATTGCAGCGAATGCGGCGCAGAACTGTTCTACCTTGAAGTTTCACCGCCGAAGACAGTTCTATACGAAAATGAGAACCGACCCGGTTCCGGTCCCACCCCGGGCGTTGCTGTCGGTCCTGCTGCGACAACCACCGCTGCTCCCGCAACCTTGCTGGTATCGCTAAAGATTCTCGAGACAGGACAAATCATTCCCCTGGAAGGAAGCGACGAGTTCACACTGGGGCGCATCAGCGGCAACCAGCCCATCCTACCCGATATTGATTTGACCCCCTACAAGGCATACGAAGGCGGCGTCTCCCGCCTGCATGCCACGCTCAAGATTCACGCCGATCAGATCACGATCACCGATCTTGGTTCGGCAAATGGAACGCGCATCAATGGCAAGAAAATCGCCGCACACCGTGCCTGCCTGATCAACCACGAGGACATCCTCAGCCTCGGCAAGTTTAAAGTGCAATTATTAATCCAAAAGACGTAAACTGTTGCGGAGGCTAGCGTGCCTTATACTCTGATCTTACATATCTACAACGCCGATCCGGTTGTGGGCGAGGTGGAGGAGCTACCCTCCCCCACCGACAACTTGATCAAAATATCCAATCCGCGCACGCGAGATGGGAAAGACCTGCCCTATCTGGCTGAGAACGTTATGACTGTGCTTTGGCCCCTGGATAAGCTCCACTTCATAGAGGTCTTATCCGAGAAGGAAGAAGAAGAGATCATCGGTTTCGTCCGGGAGTGAAGCCATGGCAGATACGCGCGTTCGAAACCGGCGCATCCTGGTGGTGGATGACGAAATCCGTATGGTGCGCTTCATTCGCCTCAACCTGGAGCATGACGGTTTCCAGGTCATCGAAGCCTACAATGGTCAGCAAGCCATGGAGAAACTACGCACCGGTTTGCCGGATCTGGTGCTGCTGGATGTGATGATGCCCGACATCGACGGCTTCGAGGTGTTGCGCATGATCCGGGAAGTGAGCACGGTACCGGTGATCATGCTCACCGCCAAGGGAGAGGAGGATGACCGGGTCAGAGGTCTGGAGCTGGGCGCGGATGATTACATCACCAAACCTTTCAGTCCGCGCGAAATGGTCAGCCGGGTGCGAGCCGTGTTGCGCCGTACAGAAACAGCCGCGGGCACCACGCATGGTTTGATCGAGGTAGACGAACGCCTGAAGATTGATTTCGACCGGCGCGAGGTCTGGCTAGACGGCAAGCTGGTGCAGCTCCGACCGACCGAATACCGGTTGCTCTACTACCTGGTGCAAAACGCAGGTTGGGTGCTCACCCACGACCAGATTCTGGCAAAAGTGTGGGGCTACGAATATCGCGACGAACCCCATTACGTGCGCCTGTACATCAACTACCTGCGCAAGAAGCTCGAAAAAGATCCAGCCAACCCCAAATATATCCTGACGGAGCGCGGCGTTGGCTATCGTTTTGTCGATTTTCGCCGCCAGACTCCCGAGTAACTCTGCTGATTACCCGTATTGAGGAAATCCATATGGCAAACAAACAGCGTATCTTACTGGTAGATGATCACGAAGTTGTGCGCCTTGGGTTGAAATCCCTGTTAGATCGCCACCCGAACTTCGAGGTGGTAGCCGAGGCAAGCACCGCCCGAGAGGCAGTTGAACGGGTGGCAACACACTCCCCCGACGTGGTGGTAATGGATATCCGCTTGCCTGGCGGCTCAGGCATCGAAGCCTGCGAGGAGATCGCCGAAAAATACCCCAACACCAAGGTGATCATGTTGACTTCCTACGCCGAAGACGAGATGCTCTTTTCAGCCATCCGCGCCGGCGCCTCCGGTTATGTTTTGAAACAAATCGGAGCAGAAGATCTGGTGCGGGCAATTGAAGCCGTTGGCAGAGGAGAGGCGCTGCTGGATCCTGCCGTCACCCAGCGCATTTTCCAGGAAGTGCGTAAAGCCGCCAAAGAAGAAGAAGCGTCTGCCTTTGCCACCCTGACGCAACAGGAAAAACACGTTTTATTACTGGTTTCGGAAGGGAAGACTAACCGCGAGATTGCCAAAGCCCTGTTCCTTGGCGAAGGAACGGTGCGCAATTACGTGAGCAGCATCCTATCCAAGCTTGGCGTCAGTAACCGCGCTGAAGCAGCCGCCTATGCAGTAGAACATAACCTGCGCGATTACCTGTGATCAATGTATGTGACAACGGGGATTACATTGGCTTCTGGGAGTCCTTAGCCGCCAGCGGCATCTCTGACCAGCGCTGGCGGCAAGATTGGTATATCAACCCCCACAACCAGTCTTCCAGGTAATTTTCGATATCCCGCAGCAGGCGAATATTGTCGGTCACGCTTTCTAGCAGCTCTTTGGTTTCCTGGAAAAGGCGCAAACATTGCGTTTGAGCATGTTCTTCGGTGATCCCCTGCTGCTTCAGCAGTGACAGAAACATGCGTGAATTCAACCCGGAAAAGGACGCCATCGTCCATTGGTTTGCGGCAGAGATCCCGTAGCTACTCAGGCGGTCGAAAAACCTGTGCAGGATTTGATTGCAGTCATCCAAGAGCGTCGTTTTTCGAGCGTTGACCTCAGCCAGGATCTCCCGCAAAACCGACAGGCTTTCCGGACCAGCCAGCACTAAGCCTTCGACCAGGCTCTGGATCGGGGCAGGGTTGCCCCTATCCAGACAATGATTGAGCACCTCCCCCGCCTGCATGCGGATGTAAGAGCGTTCTACAAACTCATATACAGCCATTAACGGATCTTCATTCACGGTTGGTTTCCCCCCGACAGACAGGACACGGGCATAAAGCACGCAGGTAATCCCAGGTATAAATGCCATAGTGATGCCCGTCTTCCCATTCGATGGTCAACGCATAGCTACCCACTGCCTCCAGATTGCGCATGCGGGTAGCGGGCGTATCTTCGTCGTCCAGCAAAAACACTCCTGCATCTGGTGTAGCACTCATATTCTCATGCCCACCGCGACAGGCAGCACACGGGCAGGCGTGCCGGAGCAACGAAAATGAATAGATACTTTCATGCCCATCGCTCCATCCAATCGACACTCTGCGGCTATGCCGGTTTGCAGTGATCCCGGTAGGTCGTATGCTCATCGACGATATCCTTTTGTCATCCACCTGCTTAACTATATAACGGATTTGCTCATCCCGCAATTACATCTCAGCCCATCTGTCAGGCTAACAAAGCTGAGAACCGGGAATGTGTACATCCGGTTATGAGATTACGGCTGCTGAACCACGACCAGATAGTTAGAAACAGCCCATCCCTGGACGCTTTCATCATACGGGGCGACGAGATTCCACCAGGTGTACCCGTCAGCCTCCCTGGGACCATCTTGCACTCGAAACACCTCAGACTCCAGAGCTAAAAACCGAATCGGTGCATCCAGACCTGGCTCGGAGCGCAATCGCAACCCATCTCCCCCTGTCCCCGAGATTTGAACATAGGCGCCCAGACCGAAGGTTCCAGGTACCGGCGCCGGCGGCACAGCATCGTCGGAGTCGAGAACCACGGTTGCAGTAGGGGTAGGTGCAACCGGGGTAGAAGTTGGCGCCGGTATGATTTGAATCACTGCTGTCGCCGGTCCGGGCATCTTTGCCTCCGGTCGGGTGACCCATAGCAGGGTAAACGTGGCGCACAGCATGGTCAAGGCAATCGCGGCTGCACTCCCAAGCACCCAGGGTGACAGAACAGAACGCAGAAGTGAGCGCATCATCCCTGTCGGGCTAGAGGGGTAAGAAAAAGAACGCCAGTCCAAGAATCAGGTAGACGGCGATCAACTCAGCGCCTTCCAGCCAGTTGGATTCCCCGTCGATCGAAACCAAGCCTGCAATCAAGACGCCGGCGATCAGAGCCAGCAACTCGAACTGGTTGAAAATCAGGGTGAGCGGATTGCCCATCAACAGGCTGACAAAAACCAAAATCGGCGCCACAAACAAGGCAATTTGCAAGCTGGACGCCAGCGAGATTTCGACGCTCAAATCCATCTGATTGCGGATCGCTACCTGAACCGCCACCAGATGTTCAGCCACATTCCCGATTAAGGGAATCAGGATTACTCCCAGGAAGAATTCAGAGATGCCATAGCTGACCACTATCGGCTCCACAGCCCCTACCAATAGCTCACTCAGATAAGCAACGCCCACCGTTGCCAGGGCGAGGACGGCAAGCGCCGCCCGCACTGACCAAGTTGGGTGAGAGGCTCGATGCGCAACCTGTTCGCCGCTCATCCCTGCTAGCACACCCTTGTGTGTGCTGAAACTGAAGAAAATACCTAAAACATACAGAATGATCATAATGGCGGCGACGCCCAGACTCAATATCTCGACTTTCAAGCCGCCCTCGAAGGTGGACTCTATGGTGTGACTGAAAAGCGAAGGGATCACCAGTGCCACGACCGATAGAAATAATAAAATAGCATTATTCATCGCCTGCTGTCTATGAAAGGCTTGCACACCGTTGCGCAGCCCTCCCAACAGGAAAGACATCCCAAGCACCAGCAACAGGTTGCCCAGGATTGAGCCAGTGATCGAAGCTTTTACAAGCTCGAGCAGACCAGCGCGAATGGCAACGATCGTAATGATCAACTCCGCGGCGTTTCCCAGCGTGGCGTTGAGTAAGCCGCCCAGTCGTGGACCCGTATAATGTGCCAGGGCATCCGTCGACTCCCCGATATAGTGCGCCAGGGGGACCACAGCAATGGCGGAAAGGGAAAACACCAGAATATCACCCCAATCGGCGAATTCTGCCATTACAGCCAGGGGCACTGCCACAAGCAGCAGCGCAAGCGGGTCGTTGCGGATCAGGTTTTTCAACATCATGCGATTCCCCTGGCAATTGTTCGATCAGAAACCAAATACGGCGTCACTCGCCTTTGTGATTCAGACTAAGGATAGGGCTGTTGCATTCACGCGGCACCAAGACCTTCAAGCAACGCGGTTTGACAAGAATTGTCGCCGGACTTTCACTCACCACCGGCTCTCCATCCATTTGATAATAGATTTTGGATTCCGACTCCAGGCGTAACTTGCGGAAGGGCGTGTGATGCACCCGCGCAGATTGCTCGTGCCTGCCTGCCAGCAAATCCAGCGCAAGCTGAACGGTGTCGCCCAACGTTTCACCCTCAAAGAGCCACAAATCCATCACCCCATCATCCAGTCGGGCATGCTGGGAAAGATGCAATAAGCCGCCAGCATAGAGATTTACGTTACTCACCAAAGCAAGCAAGAAATGCCCGGCTAATTCAACGCCATCTGCTTCCACGATCAAGTTCATCCCGCGCCAGAAACTTGCATGCCACACCACTGAGGTTGCATAAGACACAACCGAAAAATGCTTTTCCCAACGGCGGCGAGGCTCTATTCGGTGGACGATAAGCGCATCCAACCCCACACCAGCCCAGAGCAAGAAGGGAAGACCATTGCACACTCCCAAATCTACCCGACAGGAAGGCACATCAACCAGCAAGCGAGCGCTCTCTTCCAACGCCATCAATCGCGTCCACGAAAGCAGCGGCAAGCCGAGCTCCTGGGCGAAAACATTCGATGTGCCGGCTGGCAACACACCCAGAGCCGTCTCCGAATCCATCAAGCCTGCCACGGCGCGGTTGATCGAGCCATCCCCGCCAGCCATGAAGAAGGCATCCAGTTTCTCCGCGGCTGCCTGGCTCGCCAGTCGCGTGATGTGCTCGCCATCCACGGTCTGCTCCAACCAGATCTGCCACCCTCCCTCCCGTAAAACGCGCGCTGCTCGCTCAGCCAGCAAGCGCGAGGGGAACCGTCCAGCCGTTGGGTTATAAGCCAATATTGCGGAGGGCATAGTAATTGATTTTACTAGATTATCGCTGAAGCGGCAGGGTAGCTGACGCTAACAGGCAGCAGATACCAATCCGATTCTCTTCAGGTTTTTTCAGCAACCCAGCCAACTCCCACCAGCTAAGACGCCGAAAAGCGGCTCAATTTGTATTACAATCAAACGTAACAGGAGTCATGTTCAGGCAAATGTCAGAGGCAATCATCTTGGGCAACCGCTATCAATTAGAAGAACGCCTCGGGGCTGGCGGGATGGCGGTTGTTTATCGTGCGCGTGACTTAATGTTAGAGCGCAACGTTGCCGTGAAAATCCTGCGCGAGAATTATTCGAATGACCCCGCTTTCCAGGAGAGATTTCGTCAGGAAGCCAAAGCAGCAGCCAATCTGGCGCATCCGAACATCGTCACCGTGCACGATTTTGGTTTGGATCGCAACCGGCTGTTCATCGTGATGGAGTACGTGCCTGGCACTCACCTGAAGGACATCCTGCAACGCCGTGGCAGGCTGCCCATCGATGAAGCGATTGGCTTGATGATTCAAGCTTGCGCTGGAGTGGGCTATGCTCATCGTGCCGGTCTGGTGCACTGCGACATCAAACCGCACAATTTTCTGATCACGCCAGACATGCGTTTGAAGGTGACCGATTTTGGAATTGCCCGCGCCCTGGCATCCATCCAACCCGATGAACAGTCGGAGGTGGTGTGGGGCTCGCCGCAATATTTCTCGCCGGAGCAGGCGGCGGGAGGGGCACCCTCTCCAGCCTCCGATGTCTACTCATTGGGAGTGATTTTGTTCGAGATGCTCACAGGTCAATTGCCCTTTACCGCCAATAGCGCCACAGAACTTGCCAGATTGCATCGGGTCGCGCCGCCTCCATCGCCGCGCCGCTATAACCCGGCTATCCCACCTGCACTCGAACAAATCGTACTGAAAATCTTGTCCAAGGAACCTGCTGCCCGCTATCGAACCGCCGATCAACTTGGCAGGGTGCTGGTGACCTTCAGCGGGCAACCGTCCCTGTTGAAGGCCGAGGGGGAGCCAGCAATCGCTTCCACAGTCAGCCTGGCGCCGGTCGTAGCCGCAGACAGGGTCAAGCCGACGCCCGAATCGTATTCCGTTCCAGGCTCACGTGCCTATGAGCCGCCAGGAGGCGCTCCTAATCCACTGGATATGGATTGGATCACCATCGGTTTGGGATTACTGGCGTTGATCGCGGTTCTGGGGCTGATCCCTTTCTTCCTGTGGATATATTTCCTCTACCAATAAAAGGGTGCCTTACCCTTGTCAACTGCACCTGCGGCGTGTATCATTCACCCACATTTCTGAGATGAGTATCACTGGCTACCCCAGATACTTAAAAGAAAAATCGCGGCTGAGCCGCGACTCTTTGGATAACGATTGCGGTGTGAATCAGGCGACTTTCACCAAAGTACGAATGCACTTGGCGCATAACACCTTCCGCACCTTACGCCCGCCTTCTACCACGGTGACGGTTTGCAGGTTGGGTCGAAAAACCCGCGGGGTGGCTTTCTTCGACCAGGGGCGGTTGCGACCAAAGGATGTTTTCTTACCACATTGCGCGCATTTAGCCATAATAGCACTTCCTTACAAGCGATTTCCGATGACGCTCCCAGATATTCTACCTGGCAGGCAGTTGACCTTCTGGAAGTCAGCCGCCAAAGTTTACCACAAAACCCAACCGCGGGCAAGCTGGTTCAGATACCTATCTGACATCCATCGTCGAGGTTGTTCATGAGCGGAGAAACCAATCCTTTTGGCAGAATTACTGTCTCGCCCAGGGCAATAGCCACGATTGCCTATCACGCCGCTCTGGAATCATACGGCGTGGTCGGGTTAGCGCATAAAAATCTGGTTGACGGGTTGGCGCAAGCGCTCGTCAAAGATCCAACCCACGGGGTCGAAGTCCACTACGATGGGACACATATCGATATCGATATCTATGTCATCATCGAGTACGGGACGCGCATCAAGACCGTCGCCGGGAGCGTTGGGAATACCATCCGCTACCACGTTGAAAAAGCGCTGGGGCTGCCGGTCAACCAGGTGAATGTGCACGTGCGCGGCTTGCGCATCAGCAATGGAGACTGATATGTTACATCAGGAGCCAGAAAATTAACGTGGACGCGAAGGAAACCGCCCGAACCACGCAGATGGTCAAGTCATTTCGTGAAGCTCCTATCGACGGCATGGCACTCAAACGCCTGATAGAGGCTGGTTTGACCTGGCTAAGAACCAATCAACAACTGGTCAACTCGCTGAATGTCTTCCCGGTGCCCGATGGCGACACGGGCACAAACATGGTGTTGACCATGCAATCCGCATTTGATGAAATTGCCAACTCATCGGAACGCAATTTTGGCAAAATGGCACATGCCGTGGCTAACGGCGCGCTGATGGGAGCACGCGGCAATTCGGGCGTCATCCTCTCGCAACTCTGGCGCGGCTTTGCCCGCGGCGTCGACAACAAAGAAGTGCTGGATGCCGCCACCCTGGCAACCGCCTTTGCCCAGGCGCGCGATACCGCATATCGGGGGGTTGTGCGCCCGGTGGAAGGCACTATCCTGACGGTAGCAAAAGATGTGGCTGCGGCTGCCGAGAAAGCCCTCCACGAAACCAATGATCCCTTTGTGATGTTGGAGCACGTGGTTGCTGCCGCTGAAATCTCTGTGCAACACACTCCCGAGCTGCTGCCGGTGCTCAAGGAGGCAGGCGTAGTCGACGCCGGGGGGATGGGGCTTTACTTCATCCTGGAGGGCATGCTGCGCTTTGCCAACGGTCAATCCCTGGAAGCCGGCTACGCAGTGGTCAAGCCGCTGGCTGCGTTGCAACTGGAAGAAACACGCGAGTTGATCGAACCGGGACAGGATTTCGAGGTGGTGATAGACTTCAAACCTGACGCCCCGCTCGATTTGATCGACTTCTACCAAAGGTTGGAAGAGATGGGAACATCCATCCAGGTTGGAGAAGGCGATGGCATCTACCGCTTGCATATCCACGTTCCCACCGAGAAACGCTACCATCCTATCGACTACGCCATGACCCTGGGCACGATCACCAAGGTTGCCATAGAGAACCTGGTCGCCCAAATGAACGGGTTGGAGGCAGCCGGCAGAGGCGGTAAGCTTACGCTGACGCCTGTGGAGCCCGGTCAGATAGCTGTGGTAGCTGTATCGCCTGGACCCGGCATCGCGCGTGTGTTTGCCAGCCTGGGCGCTGCCGCGATTGTAGAAGGCGGTCAATCCATGAACCCCAGCACCCAGGAGATTCTGGCGGCATTTGAAAACCTGCCCACCGATAAAATCATCATCCTGCCCAACAATAAGAACATCATCCTGGCAGCCAAGGCGGTGGCTGAACTAACCGTGAAGCAAGTTGCCATTGTGCCGAGCCGGAGTGTGCCTCAGGGTCTGGCAGCCATGATGCGATTGGTCCCCGATGGCGACCTGGAAGCGGTCGCTGAAGATATGACCGCTGCCCTGGATGAGGTCGAGACCGGCGAGATCACCACCGCTACCCGAAGCGTCGAGATTGATGGCGTGTACACAAAAGAGGGCGACCTGATCGTCCTGCACAATGGCAAGCTGGTGCTTTCCTGTTCAACCCTCGAAGAGGCTTGTTTGGGTTTCCTGGAAATTTTGCACGCTGAAAATTTTGAATTGATCACCCTCTTCTACGGAGCCGACTTAAACCGTCAACAGGCTAATCGCATCGCCGATTTGATCCGCAGTGCTTACCCTGAGCAAGAAATTGAAGTCCAGGATGGAGGACAACCCCATTATTACTTTATTATCGCCGTGGAATAACCATCATTCGCAATTTTCAAGCCTCTGAACCCGCTATGCCTCGGGTGTGCATCCTGACCGATAGCACAGTGCAATATACCACCCCGCATTTCAGCGGGCACGAGCTGGTTTCCGTGTTGCCGCTGCGCATTCAACTGGGCGAGACAATCTACCCCGACAGCAGAGAACTCACGCTGCAGAAACTGCCGATCTTAGCCACAAACGGAGCGAATCCGCGCGTGTTGCCGCCGGAACCGGCAGAGATGGCGCGGGCGTTTGAGGTGCTTGGTAAAGAGTTCGAGCACGTCCTGGTAATTTTGGTAGCCACCAGCCTGCACCCGGCAACCACAGCTCTGGCTTATGAAATCAGCTCCACCCTCCATTGTTCCGCTGAAATCCATATCATTGATTCTCAATCCACCTCGGTGGGGCTGGGGATGATCGTCCAGGCAGCCGCGGACGCCGCTCGCCAGCGCTGGGATATCGCCAGCATCAAACGCATGTTGCACGGGTTGATTCCGCGCATTTATGCCATCTATTGCAGCCAAAGCCTGACTTATCTGTGCAATTCCGGTCAGCTCGACCCTGGTCAGGCTCTGGTGGGCGAGATGCTAGGGATAACCCCCTTTTTCACAATGGAGAATGGAAGGTTGCAGCCCATTCAGAAGGCACGCAGCGCACGCCATATGGTGGATATTTTCCACGAGTTTGTGGTCGAGTTTGGAACCCTGAACCACATTGCCCTGATCCAGGGCATCCCCCCATTTGCTGGAGAGCTGCGCGCCCTGCGGGAGCGCATCCACGAGCAATATCCCGATACACCGTTCAGCGAACACTTGCTTGGAACAGGTCTGGGCGCCATGCTTGGACCGCGCAGCCTGGGCTTGATAGTGATGGTCAAGCCATAGAAACTGTAGTATAGCAGTAATGAAAGAGATAAATATGCCAGGCACAGCTATTGTTACAGACAGTACCGCGGATATACCAGACGAGCTCCTGAGCAAACATCAAATCTACTCGGTACCGAATTACGTAATCATCCAGGGGAAAAGCCTAAAGGATGGCATCGAAATCTCACGAAAAGAATTCTACGAATCCTTGCCGGCAATGGATCCGTTACCAACCACCGCCGCAGCTGCCGCAGGAGAATACCAGCAACTCTACGAAACGCTCTTTCAACGAGGTTTTCAACAAATTCTCTCCATCCATTGTTCCAGCCTGTTGAGCGGCATCTATAACGCCGCCCGAATTGCTGCGCAGGCGTTTGGCGATCGAGTGCATGTGGTAGACAGCCGTTTCGTCAGCTTGGGCTTGGGCTTCCAGGTGCTGGCTGCCGCCGAAAATGCCCTCTCCCAGCCAATTGAGCACCTGGTGGGGATGCTGGCAGAACTGCGCAAACGCGTGCGCGTCATCGCCATGTTAGACACCTTGGAATATGTGCGCCGTGGTGGGCGAGTATCGTGGGCGCGTGCGCGCCTGGGCGATCTGCTGCGCATCAAAGCGTTTGTAGAAGTTAAAGATGGCAAAGTACTCAGCCTTGGCGAGGCGCGCACGCGTCGGAAAGGGATTGCCCGCCTGCTGGAACTCGTCCGCCAATTGGGTCCATTGGAACGGCTGGCGGTTTTGCATACAAACGCCGAGCAGGATGCCAGGAGGTTCCTGCAAGAACTGAACATCAAACTGCCAAGCGAGCCGTTGCTCGTCAATGTTACAACCGTCATTGGGGCGCATGTGGGACCCAACGGTCTGGGGATTGCAGCGGTGCTATACCCTTAGCCGACCATCATTCCCCTGGTAAAATTAGTTTTGATGAAGCCATCCCTCCAAAAGCTGCAAAAATTCTTTAAGCTAGAAGCCGAGCGGGGTTTTGACAACCGCGCCGTGATGGGCGGATTGGAACGCATCCTGGATAGCTGGGAAGCCGAGGCGCGCGCCGACAAACTGCCAGAGAGCAGCATCCAGGCAGTGTGCGCACATCTGCGAAACTATCCAAACCTGGATGAAAGTGCGCGCGCCGAAACCCTGCAAGGGCTCTGGAAGCAATTGCAAACCGAGATGAGTGAGCTGGAGCCACTCTTCCCGTCCGCTGTAGAAACCGTCAAAGCTCCAAAGGGTGTGGAGGCGCGCCAGCCTGAAAAAGCCTGCCCTCGCCCAGACCAGAAGCCTCCAGCCGCACTCACAAAGAAAGATGCTGAAGCCAGAGAAACCCGCCCTGCAGATGAGGTTGCCGCGCTGGATGCACCTCTCAAAACCATTCCAGGCGTTGGAGCTCGGCACGCTCACACCCTGGGGCGTTTGGGGCTGTCTACACTGAGAGATCTGCTCTATTACTTCCCGCGGCGCTATGATGACTACACCCAGCTCAAGCCTATCAACCGTTTATGGTATGGTCAGGTGGTCACGGTCATTGGCGCTGTGCAAAGCGTCACAACACGCCAAACGCGTGATGGGCGCATGCAGGTCGTCGAAGCCATCGTCCACGACGGCACAGGAGCCTTGCGCGCCACCTGGTTCAATCAGCCCTGGGTCGCCAAACGCCTGCATAGCGGCGCTCACATCGCTCTCTCCGGGAAAATTGATCAGTATCTGGGAAGGCTGGTGATCAACAACCCCGAATGGGAGTTCCTCGAGCAGCAGCAACTCAGCACGAACCGCATCGTGCCGGTTTATTCGCTTACCGCCCAAATCACCCAACGCTGGATGCGCCGCCTGATGAACGAGGTGGTCACCCGTTGGGCGCCGCGCGTGCCGGATCCGCTACCGGAGGGGCTGCGCCGTTCAGCAGGGCTGGTTGACCTTCCCACCGCGCTGATGCAAATTCACTTCCCTGACTCAGCCGAACGTTTGAAGGCGGCTCGGCACCGCCTGGCTTTCGAAGAGATTTTCCTGCTGCAACTGGGCATGTTGGGGCAAAAACGCGCCTGGCAGGAACGCACCGCACGTGCGTTCTCCGTCTCAGACGAATGGCTCGCTGCCCAGATCGAGCGCCTGCCTTTCGTGCTCACCAACGCTCAGCAACGCGCTATTCAAGAAGTGCGCGCTGACCTGGCTTCCGGAAAGCCAATGAACCGCCTGCTTCAAGGAGATGTGGGCTCAGGCAAAACCATTGTGGCTGCCATGGCAATTGCCATCGTAACCGGCCAGGGCGCTCAGGCGGCGGTGATGGCGCCAACCTCCATCCTGGCGGAACAGCATGAAAAGAACCTGCGTTCCATCCTCAGCCGAGATACGGACGAAACCGCACCTTTACGCCCCGAACAGATCCGGCTGATGATCGGCGCCACGCCCGAAGCTGAAAAAAAGGAAATCCGCGCTGGTCTGGCGAGCGGCGAGATCAAACTGGTTATCGGAACGCACGCCCTGATCGAAGAGCCGGTGAACTTTTCGGATCTGGAGCTGACCATCGTAGATGAGCAACATCGCTTCGGGGTTGAGCAGCGCGCTGCGCTGCGCTCCAAGGGCACCAACCCCCATTTGCTGGTGATGACCGCTACCCCCATCCCGCGCTCATTAGCCCTGACCATCTACGGCGACCTCGACCTGACCGTCATGGACGAGATGCCGCCAGGGCGTCAGCCCGTGACCACCTATGTGCTCACCCCGCTGGAGCGAGAGCGCGCCTATCGCTTGATCCGCAGTCAGGTCCAAGCAGGGCGCCAGGCTTTCATTATCTACCCCCTGATTGAGGAAAGCGAAAAAAGCGAGGCAAAAGCCGCGGTTGATGAATATATCCGGCTTCAAAATGAAGTCTTCCCCGGTTTGAAGCTGGGCCTGTTGCATGGACGCATGAGACCGGATGAAAAAGATGAGGCTATGGCGGCGTTCCGCGCCGGGACAACCCATATCCTGGTCTCCACCTCCGTTGTGGAAGTAGGCGTCGATATTCCCAACGCCACGGTGATGCTGATAGAAGGCGCCAATCGCTTTGGATTGGCGCAACTACACCAGTTTCGTGGTCGGGTGGGACGCGGCGGAGACCAAGCCTATTGCCTGCTGATCCCGGATACAAGCGACGCCGTGGAGAACGAACGCTTGCAGGTGATGACGCAAACCAACGATGGCTTTGTGTTAGCTGAGAAAGACCTTGAGCAGCGCGGACCAGGCGAATTCCTGGGCACGCGCCAATCGGGCTTTTCCACCCAGATCAGGCTAGCCAATCTGATGGACATAAGGCTGATTGAAAAAGCCAGGCGCTACGCCCAGAGCCTGTTCGAGCAAGACCCGGACCTGGCGCAGCCGGAACATCGGGCTCTTCAAGCCAGCCTGGAGCGCTTTTGGAGCGCCAACACAGGGGATATCAGTTAGTTTCAGGAGCAACCAAGCGACATGGTCACTGCCGTCTTTCCCGGAACATTCGACCCAATCCACCTCGGTCACATCGACATCGCCAACCGCGCCACCAAGCTCTTCGATCAGGTCGTGGTGGCGGTTTACGATCGTCCGCTAAAATCTTTTCTCTTTCATCCCGAAGTTCGCATAGAACTTGCACGGCAGGCATTCATCGAGAACCCTCAAATTACGGTGATGGGTTACAGCGGACTGACCGTGGAATTTTGTCGTAAGATCAACGCCAAGGTGATCGTGCGTGGGATACGTGTCTTTTCGGACTTTGAATACGAATTCCGCATGGCTCTCGCCAACCACCGCCTGGCGCCTGAGATCGAGGTGGTGGCTTTGATCACCGCTGAGGAACATACGTTCCTGTCGTCTTCTACGGTGCGGGAAATCGCTTCACTCGGCGGCGATGTCAGCAGTATGGTACCCGCCCATGTTCAGGCTGCACTGGCGAAACGCTTCTCCGAATTGGGAGAGGGACAGCAACTGGTGCCAACCACTTCGCTGCGCGACTGAACCCGGCGTGGATTACGATGAAGCGATTAAGGGTTGGGAGGCAGTAGAGGTTTCAACCCTCATTGACGAAATTGCCGATTGCGTGTAATCTATTGATGATTTTAGCGATCTGTTTGCAGCGCCTTTGAATGAGGTGACCTAAGTATGGACATTCTGCATCTTGTTGACCGTCTCGAAGAGCTTTTCAACCAAAGTCGTCCCATCTGGTTTACGCATAACGTCATCGTGGACGAAGAGCGCATGCTCGATATTATCGATCAGATGCGCATGGCGATTCCGGAGGAAGTCAAAAAAGCCCAACAGGTGATGGCTCAACGCGACCGGATTCTGGCTCAAGCCCAGGAAGAAGCCAATCGAACGCTGGCAATTGCTCGTGAGAAGAGCGAGCAACTGATTGAGCGCGATGCCATTGTCCAGGCTGCCCACGCGCGCGCCGAACAGATCATCAACCAAAGCCGTCTTGACGTTGAAGCAACCCGTCGCGAAGCCGACGAATACGTAATCAACACCCTGAGACGCCTGGAGATGGAGCTGGAGCGCTTTCTCACCCAGGTGCGCAACGGCATTGCCATGCTTCAAAGCGAAAGACAAACCGAAGAGCAGAAGGTAGAGTGAGCAGCCCGCCGGCACTCCAACCCTATTCCAATTTCAAGAATAATCCAGTGCCGCCCTATCCCTTGGGCGGCTTTTTTTCAATTCGGCTTGCAATTACAATTCCCGCTCGCGCCGCACAAACCAGCGCTCCATTGCCCAGTCCAACACACCTGGCAAGCAGGCGTTCAGCCACACTACAGGTCGCATAACCGTTGGCAAGAAGATACTTTTGCTTGGACGTTGGACCGTGCGAAACACAGCCTGCGCCACCTGTTGGGCGCTCAGGCGTAGCAGCCGCGGGGTAGTCACCCCTGTCCGGCGGTGGATGCCAGCGTGCTCCGTGAATTCTGTGTCCACTGCGCCAGGATAAATGCCGGTCACATGTATACCCCACACACCCACCTCGCGGCGCAACGCCTCGGTAAAACCGCGCAACCCATACTTGCTGGCAGCATACACGCTATAGGTTGGCGGCGCGATCAAGCCTGCCAGCGAGTTCATCAGAATAATATGTCCGCTGCGTCTGGCAATCATGTGGGGCAAAATCGCACGCGTCATTTGAATAGCCCCCCACAGGTTCACCTGCAATTGAGGTTCTATCTCCTCCACCGCATCCAAACGCTCCAACCAATCCAGGCGTCCGATACCGGCATTGTTCAGCAAGACGTCAATCTGACCAAATCTCTCGAGGGCTTGCTGCACGAGCGATTGAACCTGGTCAAGGCGGCTGACATCAGCCTGAACCGGCAAAGCCTGTCCTCCACTCTGTTGTATCTCGTCCGTTAGAGAGAGCAACCGTTCCATCCGCCGCGCCGCCAGCACCAGGCGGTAACCCTGCTGGCTGAACAAACGCGCGGTAGCCAACCCGATCCCCGAAGAAGCGCCCGTGATCAGCATGACAGGGCTTTCACTTTGCATGACCCAATTTCCTTTCCACGAGGTAAATGCTCACCCCGTTGCATTATCCCCAGGAACTGCAAGTGCGTCAACATTATCAAAGGTATAATGTGACCCAAAGTACTACGAACCTGGTCCAAACATCCATCGCTGCGGAGCACAGCCATGAGCGCATCCTTTGTGCATAGCGAAGAGATCGTCTGGCAGCCAACCCCAGAATACCTGGAAAATGCTCACTTGACCCGCTTCATGCGCCGTCACAGGATTGCGTCTTATGCAGAGTTGATGCAACGCTCTACCCAGGACATTGCCTGGTTCACCCAGGCGCTGCTCGAGTACCTGGATATCCGCTTCTACCGTCCTTATTCCAAAATCGTCGATCTGAGCGCAGGAATCGCCTGGCCGCGCTGGTGTGTGGATGGCAAGATGAACATCGTCCATAATTGCCTGGATAAGTACATCCACACGCCTGTTGAGGCGCGCGTGGGGGTAATCTGGGAAGGGGAGGAAGGCAAGACGCGCCAGCTCACCTATGGAGAACTCTACCGCCAGGTCAACCAGGCTGCCAATGCCCTGCGCCTCCTGGGACTGGGGCGCGGCGATGTGGTTGGCTTGTACATGCCAATGACGCCCGAGGTGGTCATCGCCCTGCTGGCAATCGCCAAAATTGGAGGGATTATCCTGCCGCTCTTCTCCGGATTTGGGGTCGGGGCGCTGACGGCGCGCCTCTCCGACGCTGGCGCAAAGGCGCTCTTCACCGCAGACGGGATGTATCGCAAGGGCGCGTCCATCCCCATGCTCTCAACGGCACTGGAAGCTCAATCTCAGGTGCCAACATTGGAGCACGTCATCGTCCTGGAGCGGCTCGCCGAGAAGGACAAACTAGCCAGAGCCAGAGTACACTGGTGGCAAGAACTGGTCTCGTCTCAGCCCGTAACCGCCGACACCGAGGTAACAGACGCCGATGAGACACTGATGTTGATTTACACTTCAGGTACCACCGGTCGCCCCAAAGGCGCTGTGCACACCCACTGCGGTTTTCCCATCAAAGCCGCTCAGGATATGGCTTTCGGCACAGACCTGCACCCCGGTCAAATCCTGTATTGGGTCACCGATATGGGCTGGATGATGGGACCATGGCAGGTGTTTGGCGCCTGCCTGCTGGGGGGCACCCTGTTCTTATACGATGGTTCTCCCGATTACCCAGGCCCAGACCGCCTGTGGGCGATGGTCGAACGCCATCGAATCAACATCCTGGGGGTTTCGCCCACCCTGATCAGATCCCTGACGCTGCACGGGGAACAACCATTCCGATCGCACGACCTCTCCTCGCTGCGTCTTTTTGCTTCCACTGGCGAGCCATGGAATCCCGACCCCTGGTACTGGCTATTCCAGAAAGTGGGCGGCGGCAAAATCCCGATTATCAACTACTCCGGCGGGACGGAAATATCGGGAGGCATTCTGATGGGCAACCCGATCTTACCGCTCAAACCATGCGCCTTCTCAGCCGCCTGCCCGGGAATGGCTGCCGAGGTCTTTGATGATGCCGGTCGCCCGGTTCGCAACCAGGTGGGTGAGCTGGTGGTGACCGCTCCTTGGATCGGTATGACCCGCGGGTTCTGGAAAGATCCCCAGCGCTATGTAGAAACCTACTGGTCGCGCTGGCAGAACACCTGGGTGCACGGCGACTTCGCCGCCATCGATGAGGATGGCATGTGGTATATCCTGGGCAGATCCGACGACACCATCAAGGTCGCCGGAAAGCGCCTGGGACCAGCGGAGATCGAGTCGATCCTGGTCAGCCATCCACAGGTAGTCGAAGCGGCGGCTATCGGCGTGCCAGATGAGCTGAAAGGCAACGTGGTGGTGGTCTTTTGTGTGCTATCGAAGCCTTGCGAAGACTGCAATTCTCTGCGCGCCGAGCTGCGTCAGATGGTGGAAACGACGCTGGGCAAGCCCATGGCGCCGAAGGAAATCTTCTTCGTCAATGACCTGCCGAAGACGCGCAATGCTAAGGTGATGCGCCGCATGATCCGGGCTGCCTACCTCGGTCAGGATGCGGGAGACACCTCATCATTAGTCAACCCTGAGGCTGTGGAAGAGATCCGTCGGGCTCGCTAAGCCGCCTCGCTGGTCTACCCACAGGCATTGCGTTTTCTGGTTGAGTGATACAATAATTATGGAGCAGTTGAAAATGCATGCTACGGGCAATTTATCTGCATCCTGATCCAGACCTGACGCATCGGGAGCGCTTGATGATGCAAACCGCCTTCCAGGACTATTATCCCGATTACTTCAGCCACTGCTACGGCTGCGGTCGTTTAAACGAGCACGGTTATCAAATCAAGAGCTATTGGGATGGAGATGAGACGGTATGCATCTTCACCCCAAAGCCATACCATACCTCCATTCCAGGATACGTTTATGGCGGGCTGATCGCCTCGCTGATTGACTGCCATTCCACCGGCACAGCGGCGGCAGCCGCATATCGGGCGGAAAATCGCGGCATGGATACCGACCCGCCGCTGCGCTACCTGACAGCCTCGCTCCACGTGGACTATCTACGCCCCACCCCCATCGGCGTCCCTCTGGAGGTGCGGGCGGTGGTCAAAGAGATCAAAGGTCGAAAGGTGATCGTCAGCTCCACCCTATATGCGCAGGGGGAGGTCTGCGCCCGTGGAGAAGTGGTTGCCGTTCAGGTGCCAGAAAACCTGCTACCCAAATAGTCACAATCCATGCCTGAGTGGTGTCCAAAGTGCAACGCCATGCTCTCCCCCAGCCTGGAGCAATGTCCAGTCTGTGGAGCGCGCCTCCCCAAAGCCCAAGCGGAAGGGTCTCTGTCGCGCGACATGCTTCCTTATGTTTTATTGTTCCTTGCCATCGCATTGATCCCGCTTCTGATCGGAATCGGGATCGGTCTGATCTGCATCCTCACCGGTAAGCTGGCTTCATAATCCCGCCGAGAGTTCGGTTAATCGCAGCACACAAAGGTCAAGGAGGGGAAAAATGGACTTCAAGTTGAGCACAGAACAACAGATGTGGCGTGAGGCGGTGCATGAGTTCGTCGCCCGAGAGTTGAAACCCAGAGCGCGAGAGGTGGATGAAACCGGGGAATTCAACCTGCAGGCGGTAAAGAAGATGGGACCTCTGGGGTTGTTGGGGCTAAACGTGCCTGAAGAGTACGGCGGCAGCGGTGTGGACGCCATCAGCGCGGCAATCGCCATTGAAGAGCTTGGATGGGGATGCGGCAGCACTGCCCTTTCGATTGCTGCTCACAACAGCCTGGGCTGCGCCCCTGTTGCCATGTTTGGCAGCCTTGAATTGAAGAGCCGCTTCTTGCCGCCAGTGGTGAGCGGCTCTGGCGGTCTGGCGGCGCTGGCACTCACGGAGCCTGGAGCAGGCTCTGATTTAAAAGGCGGTGTTAGTCTGCGCGCCCGGCGCGAGGGCGACGAGTGGCGATTGGACGGCTCAAAGATGTGGTGCACCAACGCCAGCCTGGCAGATTTCATCGTCACCCTGGCACGCACCGACCCACGCGGTGGTGGACGCTCCCTGAGCCTGTTCGTCGTGCCAACGAATACACCGGGGTTGTATATAGCCCCGCCGGAAAAAAAGATGGGGTTGAGGGGTTCTCCAACCCACGCCCTCACCTATGAAAATGTGCGTATCCCGGCGGATTACCTGCTTGGTCAGGAGGGAGAAGGCTTGCGCCAGTGCCTGGCTGTGCTGGATGGTGGGCGGATCGGGATTGCCGCCCTCTCGGTTGGGCTGGCTCAGGCAGCATACGAAGAAGCTCTACGCTACGCAAAAGAACGGACGGCGTTTGGGAGACCGATAGCCGAGCACCAGGCAATTGCCTGGAAACTGGCAGACGCTGCCACCCACATCGAAACCGCACGCTTGATGGTATATTACGCCGCCTGGATGAAAGACCAAGGACTTCCCCATACCAAGCAGGCAGCCATGGCAAAACTGTTTGCCTCTGAGATGGCAGAGCAGGTTTGTCGCGAGGCGATTCAGATACACGGCGGATATGGCTACAGCCGCGAATACCCGGTTGAGCGCATTTACCGTGACGTACGCCTGATGACGATCGGCGAAGGCACGAGTGAAATCCAGCGAATGGTGATCTCGCGCCTGATCCTGCAAACCTGAGCAAACTCGTTCAGGTCAAGGCGAGCCGGAACGCCCGAATCTGGTCGCAATCTTATTCGTTTTAGTTGGGATAAACTTACCGCTGAGCCGCAAAGGCAGTCGTGCCGTTTAAGACCTGCCAGCGCGAGGGCGGCCAGTACACCACTACAGCTTTGCCGATCACGTTTTCGAGCGGCACCATCCCCCAGGTATGTGAATCAGACGAACTGTTGCGATTGTCGCCAAGCACGAACAGCGCTCCCGGTGGAACCTCCCAGACGCCATCGTAGCGAGGCGGGGCGCTGATATAAGGCTCGCTCAAAGGCAGGTCGTTGATAAACACGGTGCCACCACTGACGCGCACCTGCTCCCCTGGTAAGCCGATCACACGCTTGATGTATGGCTCCCGGTTCGGGTCTGGGGGATATTTGAACACGATGATATCCCCCCGCTGGGGAGGTTGCAACCAGTAGGCAATTTTATTGACGATGACAAAATTGCCAGCATATAAAGTGGGCTGCATACTGACCGACTCGATACGGATGCGCGCCGAAATGGCGTTAATGCCCAAAAACAGCACCAACGAAAGCAGGATTGTCTCCAGTACATCCAGCACAAAGCGGCGAAAACCGCCGCGACCGCCACGCTGGGCTTCGGTTTGTGGCTCAGGCAAAACCTGGCTATGATAGCTCTCCATCATCACTCCAACGCGCCTGATTATACCCCCACCGCGTCCAACTCAACTACCTGGCAAAGGGGCTGACTTAGAGAACTCTCATCTTCGATGATGCCCGGCTTCAGCGCCGGGTTCATCTCGCAGCAATTCCACAGCATGCGGCAGAGCCGGTAATATCACCTTCAAGTTCTCCAGTGCGCCTTTGGGGCTGCCGGGCAGGTTTACAATCAACGTCCGCTTGCGAATGCCGGCTACCGCCCGTGAGAGCATGGCATGCGCGGTTACCTGCAAACTGGCTGCCCGCATCGCCTCCGCCAAGCCGGGCGCAGCGCGATCAATCACCGCCAGTGTCGCCTCGGGCGTCACATCGCGCGGGCTGAAACCCGTGCCGCCGGTAGTGATGACCAGATCCAGTTCGCCGCCATCACACCAGTCAGCCAGTTTCTGCTGGATGACTGATTGCTCGTCTGGCACGATTTCGAGGCGCTGGACGCTCCAGCCCTGCTCCTGAGCCGCCTGCACCAGCGCCGGTCCTGAAGCATCCGGGCGCTCGCCGCGAGCAGAACGATCTGAGATAGTTAAAATTCCCACGCGCATCAAGACTCAACCGATATCCTTGGCATAGATATACAAATCCATCCGTTCCCAGCCGCGCTTCGCATAAAAACGCATCGCCTCCTGGTTGTCCTTCGTCACCAGCAGATAACAGCGCAGACATCCTTTCTCAGCTAAGCGGGTTTCCAGCGCCTGCATCAACGCCCCGCCGATCCCACGTTGGCGGTACGTCTTTTCAACCGCCAGATGGTAAACCAGACCGCGCCTGCCGTCGAAGCCGCCCAGCACTGTACCGACAATTTGCCCATCCATCTCGGCAATCAGGAACAGGTCTGGGTCACGTTGGACTTTCTTGGCGATCTCTTCTGGGGTATCCGAACGACCCAGGTGGATGCCAGAACCGGAATTAGCCCATAGCGCCTGCACTTTCGGATAGTCTTCGGGGTAAACGAACGAGCGGATGGAAAAACCGGTCTCACTCATTCTCCTCACCAACCAGTTTTGTCCAGGGTCCGTGAATGCCATCTTCGGTCACGCCGAAATAATAGCGGTAGCCTGCCGGCGTGCGCTGAACCAGATCATAGCGCCAGCTTTTCCCCTGTTTATAGCGACTCACCAGACCATAATCATCTTTCCATTGAACCGCCGCCTGGGAGAGGTCGGGGGGATACTTGGCAAAGCGGGTGATGGCGTAATGCCAGAGGCGTCTGGCGGAGGTGCGGGTGACGTTCTTGACCACGTTGCCATTGCGCAGGTCTCGCATTGTATAATAGCGCGTCCCATTCCGCTCCTCGAAACTGACTACCTCGACGCCGGTTTTGGGTGCCTGCTGTTCAAGGCTCTCTGCAGGCTCAAGCGCTGCCATCCGTTCTATCGTTTCTGCCGCCTGAGGTTCGACCGCTGCTGGCGCAGCCGCCTGCTGCGCTGCGCCGCGCAACACCAGACCGACGATTTCGTCGCGCACCGCCAGCCCCGTTTCGGCTTCAGAGCGGATGTAGATTTTGTTATCGTCCACCGCGTATGGAGGGTCATCGCCGCGCGGAACCAAAATGCGCACAATCTTCTTTCCGCTCGTCTCATGCACGTCCAGGCTGACCGGCAGGGGAGGGCTGATGCGATCGCTGATTTCTTTTTCCAGCACAGCGATGACCTGTTCAGGTTCTGCCACACCCGTCACTGGTTTGCGCGGATCAGCGCTCAAACCTATGTACAGCGTGCCGCCGTTGGTATTGGCAAAGGCGCAGACATCAGCCAGGATGTCGTAGCGCTGTCCGCCGCGTTTCGACCAGCCTTCATGGAAATCCTGGACGATATTGGGACCTTCTTCCCGAGCGGCGCGCACGAAATCATAAACCGGTTCTTCCAGGTGACGGTGCGGTCGCGTGCGGGCAAAATCGTTGCTGGTGAATAACTCCATCAGGGCTTCAAAGCTCACTTCTGGCAAAAGAACATCGGTCGTGCGGTCTCCAACGCCCAGGTTTTTCTTGCGAACCGGATCAGTCGTCAGCCGATGCGCGTCCGAACCTTGGATACAATGCATGCGCCTGGGATACTCGGGCTTGGTGCCGTTGAAGAAATTGGCGGTCGATTGGCGCCCTTTTTGTTCCAGGTCGGTGACTTCCAGGGCGTGTAAATTCGCATCCTGAGTATATGCGATCTTGGTCTGACCTCCCAACGGAAAGCCGCGCATCGCCACGCCATTGCTGGAATTGGCGTGGGCAGCAATCACCAGACCTCCAGCTTCTCGGATCAAATGATAGGCTGTCAACACATCTGTTGCAGCGCCGATCGTGGCTGAGCCTTCATCCAATTGGTCAGGGGGGACGCGCAAATCAATCAGCAGGTGCTCGATCTCGCGCACCGATTTTTCTGGAGGGAATATCCCTAAAATATGGAAGCCAAAGGTGGCAGTGAACTCAAAACCGGGCAACACCAGTAGATTTTCCAGCAAGCGTCGGTATTCGCGCAAGCGCGCCTGTTCATCCGGCAGCAAGCGGTTTAACTTCTCCAGCAACTCGAGCTGCTGGATTTCCTCGCGCATCTTGCGATAGCCGGCAACTGTATTATGATCGGTGATTGCCAGGATATCCAAGCCGCGAGCTTCGGCGCGCTGCAACAACTCCAAGATCGTGACTTCGGGTTGTTGATAATCGCTGGAGGCTGGCGTGTGTACATGTAAATCCATCGTGTGCCACTGCATGGCGGCACGAGTACGTTTCTTTCCCACAATTCTCTCTTTCGTCGTTTTACCTCGTATGCAAATAGGAACAGGCTGACCCTGCGTAACCTGATTCGGATTGGCTGTCAGTTTTTCGCCAGCGTTCTCCGAATTTTAGCCACCAGGTCATCGGGCATATAGGGCTTGAGGATGAAGCCATCAGCCTCAGCCAGGGCGCTTGCATCGCTCAATTCCATACCCGAAGACACCAGCACGCGGATGCCGGAAAAATCCTCGCTCTGACGCAGACTGTGCAACAGGTCCAAGCCGTTGAGTTGATTTAAATGAACGTCCAACAGTATCAGCTCAGGTTTCTCTCGCCGCAGCAGGTCAAGGATTTCGTTTACTTCGCCCATACCATTGATTTGCAGCGTCTGGAAGCCTTCGTATTCCAGCAGCGTCTGTAAGAGCGTGAGCATTACAGGGTCATCTTCAATCAGCGCCACTTTCGGCATATTCTGGCTCTTTTTCCACTGGTTTTGTAATCTTGCGCCGCCTGCGTTTGGCTTTTGGAGGGAAGGATTCCAGCGCAGCTTTCAACACGTCATCCACCGTCTCGGCGAAGACGAAGTTCATTTCCTTGCGTACCTCCTCTGGCAAATCTTCAAGGTCTGCCTGGTTGCGAGCGGGCAGGATGACGGTCTTCAACCCAGAACGGTGCGCCGCCAGCACTTTTTCCTTGATTCCCCCCACCGGTAAAACTTGACCGCGCAAGGTGATCTCGCCGGTCATGCCCACATCGGAACGCACCGGCGTCCCCAAGATCAGCGAGACCAGCGCAGTCGCCATGGCGACGCCCGCTGAGGGACCATCTTTTGGTTGAGCTCCCGCCGGGATGTGCAGGTGAATATCGGTATGGGCAAAGAAATCTGGGTCCAACCCCAGATGCTCCGCCCGGGAGCGCACATATGACAGCGCGGCGCGCGCCGATTCTTGCATCACATTCCCGATCGAGCCGGTGATTTGAAAACCTTTACTGCCCGGCATACTGGTGGCTTCGATAAATAAGATATCCCCTCCCACCGGTGTCCAGGCAAGACCGGTGACCACGCCTGGAATTGAAGTGCGCTCGGCAATCTCCTCTGTCGAAAAATAGAGCGGTCTCCCCAGAAACTCCTGCACCTTTTCGGGGGTGATCTCAACCGCTTCAGCCTTGCCTTCGGCAATGGTGGTGACCACCTTGCGACAGACAGAGCCAATTTCGCGCTCCAGATTTCGCACGCCCGCTTCGCGTGTATAAGAGCGGATAATCTTCTGCAGCGCTGGTCGGGTGAAGCTGACTTCTTCCGGTCGCAAACCGTTTTCCCGGATCTGCCTGGGAATCAGGTAGTTTTCGGCAATAGCGATTTTCTCGCTTTCTGTGTACCCAGAGAGCTGGATGATCTCCATGCGGTCGCGCAGCGGACCTGGAATCGGATCAAGAGAGTTGGCAGTGGTGATGAACATCACCTGCGACAGGTCGAAGGCTACCTCCAGATAATGGTCGCGGAATTCCGCATTCTGTTCTGGATCCAACACTTCCAGGAGCGCCGAGGCGGGATCTCCATGAAAATCAAAGACCAGCTTATCTACCTCATCTAACATAAAGACAGGGTTGCGTGTCTCGACGCGCCGAATCGCTTGCAAGATGCGCCCCGGCATGGCGCCGATATAAGTGCGGCGATGACCGCGAATTTCCGCTTCATCGCGCATCCCACCCAACGAGATGCGGATGAACTTCCTGCCCATCGCACGGGCAATCGAGCGCCCTAACGAGGTCTTGCCGACGCCCGGCGGACCGACAAAGCACAGGATCACCCCTTCTCGCACACGGCGGATCTCGTCTTCCGCCGGAGGCGTCAGGATGTCAGCCCGTTCCAGGCGCAATTTCCGCACCGCTAGAAATTCCAGGATACGCTCCTTCACATCTTCCAGACCGTAATGATCGCGGTCGAGCACCTCGCGAGCATGAGCGATATCCAGGTTGTCAGGGGTAACTACCGACCAGGGTAGTGAAACCAGCCAGTCCAGGTAGGTGCGGATCACGCCATACTCAGCCGCGGCGGTTGGCAGGCGCGATAAGCGGTCCAGTTCACGCCGCGCCTGTTTCTCGGCTTCCTCGGGCATTTTGGCTGCTTCGATCCTGCGGCGGAACTCTTCGATCTCTGCCGCCTGCTCATCGCCCTCGCCCAGCTCCTTTTGAATGGCTTTCATCTGCTCGCGCAGGAAATACTCGCGCTGGACCTTTTCAATCTCAGAGCGGGCTTCGTTCTGAATCTTCTGCCCGATTTCGAGCACCTCCACCTCGCGCGCCAGCAGGGTAACCAGGCGGTGCAGCTTTTCCGAGACAGAATCGATCTCCAACAACTTTTGAGCGTCATCCAGCTCCATGCGCTGGAAGTTGGCGATCGTGTAAACCGTCTGAAGCGGATCTTCCAACGCCAAGACCGAGATCACCAGCTCGCGCGGCATGGAGGTGACCATCTCAGCGATACGCTCAAACTGATTACGGGCGCTGCGTGCCAACGCCTCGATTTCAGGCCCGCTCTCCACTACCTCAGGGATGAGCTCGATGCGGGCTTTGAGATAGGGGTCCTGCTGGATAAATTCGCTCACCCGAAAGCGCACCAACCCCTGAACCACCAGTCGAATAGTGCCATCGGGGGCTCGAAACAGACGATGGATCAGAGCCACCGTCCCAACGGTGTACAGGTCTTCTGGTGCCGGCGTCTCCAGTTCCGGATTTTTTGAGGCGATCAAGCCGATCAACCGCTCTTCACCGGCAACCACATCATCCACCAGGCGGATGGAACGAGGCTGTCCGATGGTTAGAGGAACCGCGGTCTGCGGATACACCACCAATCCGCGCAACGGCAAGATCGGCAACTCCGAAGGAATACGGGCAATGGTTTCAGAATCCTTGGTTTGCGCTCCCTCAGCCTCGCGCTGATCTTCGGTGAGAATCTTGGGCACAATTGCTTTCAGCATCTCATCCTCTGAAGAGGCACTAATGTTCTCATCCCCTTCAAAGATTTCGTTGAAGCCAATATTCCAGCGATGCGCCATTCTGACCTACTCGATCTGGATATGCTGAGGACTCGCTTTAGGGAGAGTGATCCGCAAAAATCCGTTCTGGTATACTGCCGAAACCTTTTCGGCATCCACCGAGGTCGGCAGCTCGACCTCCACGCTGAATTCCCCAAAGCGGATTTCCATCTGGTGATAAGCGCGACGCTCGGCAATATCCTGGCGCGTACCGCGAATCGTCAGGTAGTTGCCGTCGAGAATGATCGAAAAATCAGCTTCGTGCATACCGGCAATCTCAACCCGGACGATCACCGCTTCCCGCGTTTCGAAGACGTCGGTAGGCGGACGCCACAGCGTCGAGCGCTTAGATAAATGCATTTGCGCTGAATCGGTATTGATGCGCTCAATCTCGTCGACGAAGTAATAGGTTCTTCGAAGTGGAGCAGCTCTGAGAGAGATTTCAACCATAATTCGCCTTCCTCATCAACCTCTAAGCGGGCGGCTTTGACCGCATTCTTGACCTGCACTGCCGTCAAGCAAGCGCTTTGCGCGCGGCTTCAAGCACTTCACTATAATCTGGTTCCTCTCCCAATGCAGGCATATAGGCGGCGTAAACCACGACTCCGTCGCGATTGACGACAAAGATCGCCCGCCGGAAGATACGATGCTCCTTGATCAAGACGCCGTACTTTTCGCCGAACTCCGCGCGCTTGTAATCTGAGAGGGTGAGCACTTGCTCCACCCCGGCAGCAGCGCACCAATTATTCAAGGTAAATGGCAGGTCCATGCTGACCATCAGGATCGCTACAGAATCGCCCAGCGCGGCAGCTTCCTGGTTGAAGCGACGTGTCTCACGGTCACAGACCGAAGTACTCAGGGAAGGCAAAGAACCGATAATCCTGACCTTACCAGCGGTGCTCTCCAATGCCTGTATATCCTGCCAATCCTTGGTCGTGACGCGAAACTCAGGCGCCGGCTGACCAACACGAACATCCTCTCCGACTACAGTTACATCCTGACCGCGAAATTGAAATATTCCTTTCCGTTCAATCATGATCTTTATCTCCCTAGGTGTAGATCATCAGGCGCCCCCGGTGGGACTCGAACCCACAGCCATCGGATTAGAAGTCCGGTGCTCTATCCATTGAGCCACGGGGGCACGTGGTCAATCCAGGCAAGGGCGGATGCCTCGATGCGCGCGTACATCACTCAAGGTCTTCAAAATTACCTGTGGCGACTTACCCAGACGTTCTCCCAATTCTACCGCGCTCAACGACGTGTTGCCGTTCGCCAGAAAAACTCGAAAGACGGCGTCAACGAGCGTGGCGTGCTCAGGGATGAAATCCGGCAATCTGGCGCAATGGGTCATCAGGACATGTTGCATCCCATCTACGCGCTGCACTTCCGCCGTATCGGGGTCAACCGCGTCAATCAGTTCACCAAACCCTTTATCTGCAAACGCCTTCTGATGTTCAGGGCATAAATAGCTGTGCAGATAGACCCGCCAGTCCTGATTTTGAGCTTCCCACCAACCGAAATCAATGTGGAAGCGCGTCTCCAACGTGGGTTTGACCAGGCTAGGCCGTTTCAGGTCGGTCAAGTTCCTTCTCCTCCTTCTCGTTCCAATCAGGCATGTTCGGTTTCAGCCAAACGAAAATACAAATCCCCAACATGGATGAACCAGGGGCGGGAGGCTAGAATCGCCAGCATCGGACCAGGGGGACATCGCCGAACCACATTGATCGCCGCGTACAATTCAATCGCGTGCACATGCCCCTGAGGGGTGAGCTTGGATAGCTCGCGCACCATGTTCAATACCACGCGTTCCAATGGCTGATGATCTTTGCTGCTCTGCTCCCAAATCTGATCCAGCGCTTCCTCATCTGGGACGGCGATGACCATCCGCTCGTCGTAGTGGGATTGAACAATTTGTTTCAACATGGCGAACACCACTCCGCCATCCGAGCCAACCAACACCGTGCGCACCCATTCGCGGCTTGGTCGCCGCACCTGGGCATGCAGCAGCACTTCCCCCGGCACCTCGCCCTTTTGCACCCGCAGGATGCTACCGGGCTGCAAGCCGCGCTTGGCGTACCAATCCTTTAAGCCATAAACATAGCGCTTGTTGCGCACCACCCATGCCGGAAAGCGCTCTTTGCTTTCACCATCTACCAGGGTGAAACGGATGCGCGGCGCCTCGTATGCCGTAGGAAAGAGATGGCGGATGCGGCTGGAGAGCGGCAGGGTGCCAGCGCGCCAGTGCGGGAAGATCAGGCGTATTTCAGATTCGTTGAGGTGCTGGTATTTTCCCTCCAGAGGGGAAAGCTCATCATCCAGCTCGCGCTCTAACGCCAGCATCTCCGGCGTCAAAACGCTGCGATCATAGTCAATCCCTGCATAGCGCAGGTAGATGGGGGGTTCAAGCACCTGCGGCGGCTCCAGACGCCGTAAAAACCAAAGCACTTTACCGGCAGGTCCGACCTCGTCAAAGCGCTCGTCCTCCTGTAACGCCAGGTCTAACGAGAACTCGAGCAGCTTGGGGTTCACATTGGCAGGCAGTTCAATCTGCTCCAGCAACGCCGAGGTGGGCAAAGGACCTCCGCCAGCCATATCCAATACCGCTTCTGCCAGGTTTAGATGACCGATGTTAATGTCCACTAACAAAGCCAGGGGGAACCAGCGCCCTGCTATGCGCACAAAATCATCCCGCGACTCCAGCCCGCGCTCCAACTCTTCAACAATAAACTCAAGGTAGTTGTCCAATACCTCTTGCGGGTCAAGCGACTCGTCTTCCTCGTCGAACCCAACCGGTTGGTTCAAGCGATGGGTCGCTAATCCAGCCGCGAACTCGCTCACTTTGCCATCTTCAAATGCCACCTGAATCACTTTGAAATCGCCCAAATCGGGGTTGTATCCTGGTCGTAAGCCAACCACTTCACCCCGCCGCCAACCTAATGCCGGAAAAATCAGCTTTTGGGAAAGCTGGTATTCCCCTTTTGGGATATAGACCTCCCCTCCAGCGCGGCGCTCTCGATTGAGCGCCTCCTTCTCGCGACGGATGCGTTCCCTGACCAAAACGCCAGCCAACTCCTCGGAAGTTGCGGGAGTCTCAGTCTCCATCAAATAATTATAGAGAAACTCGATATCTCCTTCTTCGAGTTTAAATTGGTCCCAATAGTCTTCTCGAAGCTTAAGAGAAGGGAAAGCCATTGCCTGCCTCATGTTTTGAAATTTGCGCAAGGGAAATGAAATCCATTTTTCTTGAAAACACCGCCTTGTATTATACTCCATGAAAAAGTGAGGGATATGGTAAGATTTTCATAAGATATTGGCTTTTGCTATGGCAGATAGAGCACAAGAAAAGGAGCAGCGCATGAGGGAAGAGAGCTGGGAAGTAATCGAAACCGTGGCTGGCGACCTCAAAGCTGAGCTGATTGGCGGTTTGCTGCAAGCGCAGGGCATCCCGGTTGTGCTCTCTCAGGAAGGCGTCGGGCGCTCGGTGTATCCGGTGACATTTGGCTTGCTTGGCAATGTGGATATTCTTGTGCCCAGTTCGCTGAAGGCGCAAGCGCTTCAGGTATTGCATGATTACCACGCCGGTATCTACGCCCAAACCGATCTGGAAAGCGTCGAGAAAGATGCGCCAGCTTCAAAAAGTGAGAACTCCTGACAAGCTCACGGATAACTGCGTTGCAGCCAATCCAGCGGATCTACCTGGACCCCTCCAGCCCAAACCTCCCAATGCAGATGTGGACCCTGTACTCGTCCCGTCGCTCCAACACGACCGATCAATTGACCGGTTTCAACCCTCTCTCCAACTTCGACCAGGATTTCCGACTGGTGCATATAAGCGGTGTATACCCCCCAGCCATGGTTGATCACCGTGGCGTTGCCGCGCACAGTCAACGGACCAGCGAATACAACTACCCCAGGCGCCGGAGCGTAAATCTCCGTCCCGACCTTACCAACCACATCCAGTCCAGTGTGGAAATACAGGTAGGGGCTGCCATTGTACGAACGCCGATTACCAAAGCGGGATGACCAGCATTCATTGGTCTCCAGACAATAATCCACTGGCAACGGTGAAGGCAACCTGAAGACCCCATCCCACAGCCGCTCAGGGGTTGCCGGCTCCATCAATGCACTCCAAATTTCATCCTCGGGTTCGGTAACGGCGGGGTCTACCGTCGCCGGATCGACCACCAGCGGTGTATCAAACGGATAGTTCACTGCGCTCACCGGCACCATCTGAGAGAATGCAAATTGACTGCCGTCTTCTAGCTGCCCCTGGAGCTGCAGTGGGTATAGCCCCGGCTCTGCCATGGCGTGAATCCCTTGCAAAGCGGCATAGGTTTCCTCATTCAGTGAGAAGAAATGCAGTGGATGATCAACCAGCGAGCCCGACAGATTTATTGCCATCGGCGTGACCACCTTGACCGAAGCCGCTTTGCCCTGCTGCAAGGGGATGGGGTCGAGCGCCACCGCGCGAATACCCTCGGGCAGAGCCGATGGACCGCCGTCATCTTCGCCGGTGAAGAGTAAAATGTCCCCCGGAATTGCCTGCGCCAAACCTGCAAGGTTATTGCGCAGCGCCAACTGCCATGGATTCGCCCCAAGCAGCACCGCCTGCTCTAACAGCGTCTCCCTGGGGCTGATCATCGCCCGCTGCGCCGGCGGGATACCGCCCTCGGTCAGGGGAACCACCAGCGAATATCCCGCATACAGTTCTACCGGGCTGGAGAGATGGTTAAGGCGCGCCAGCGTCTGCTGATTTACTCCAAGCTTGCGGCTGATGCTGCGCAAGGTTTCGCCATACGTAACCGGCTGAGTGGTCAACACCCCCTTGATCCCCGTCAATCCGGGAATGATCAGTTGGTCACCGCTGGCAATCCGAGCGGGATCGGTGATGTCATTGACGCGCACCAGGTCATCCAGGGAGACGTGGAAGCGCTGGGCTATTTCCCAAAGCGTATCGCCTTCCTGCACCACATAAACGGGCTGGTCGGGCTGTGTTTGCTGCGCTTTGGCGGGGATAAGCGGAAAAACCAGCACCAGTAATGAAAGGAGGCTAAACCACCGCGTCCACTTCTTCAAAGCGAATCCGATCTCCAATCTGAAAATCATTGAGGCGCTCTGGAGCGATCTCCAGTACGTAACACGCTGGCTTAGACGGAATGTGCACCGTTCGCCAGCGGCGCGCCAGGAACAGATCTACCACCTCGCTGCGGGAATTAATCCAGACAATTGCCAGGTTAATGGGCACCCCCAGCATGTGAATGGAAGCCTCCAGCCGGCTGTCTTTCTTGTGCACCAGCAGCAGTCCTTCGTCAAATGCAAGAGAGCGGTGAAAAGTCAACCCGCGCAGACGGCAAAGGAAGGAAGCGCAAACCCGCGCTCGGATTGGCAGGGATGAATCCCTGGACAGGTTCTGCACCAGCACATGCCGGTTCACCATCAGCTAATGACGCAAGCTCAAGTCAGAATTTTCTCCACGCTTTCCAGTAATTCCTGTGGGCTGAAGGGCTTGGAGATGTAGTCATCCACTTTGGCGATGTGCAACCCCAACACCTTATCGATGCTTTGCGCCTTGGCTGTAATCACAATTACCGGGATCTCGCGCGTCTGCTCGCTGGCTTTCATCTGTTGGTAAACTTCCCAGCCATCCATATCAGGCATCATAAGGTCTAGCAACACCAGATCAGGTATCTGCTGTTGGACAAGTTGTAACCCCTCTTTGCCCCCCAACGCCCCGATTACCTGGTAACCCTTACGTCCCAGGATCAGCCGCACCAGGTCAATCATTTCCTGTTCGTCTTCGATGTAAATCACTCGTTTCATGTTTTCACTCATTTGACCCTTTGGGCTGGCGCGCTGGTGCTAAGTTTACCACAGGAAGGAGGTAGTGATAGAATTATTCGTCCCACTCTTCCAGTGTGCTATAATCGGGGGGATTTTGATCCTCCAAAATGAGGCAAGTTCTATGATTGATGTGAATGATCTGCGCAAGGGCGTCACCTTTGAACTTGATGGCGTCCTCTATAAAGTACTCGAGTACGAGCACCACAAGCCGGGGCGAGGCAAGGCGACCATCCGGGTTAAGGCGCGCAACTTACGCACCGGCACCATCCTGGATAAAACCTTTATCTCAGGCGACCGCGTTCAAGATGTGCGCCTGGATTACCACAATGTCCAATTCTTGTACACCGACGGCGAACTTTACCACTTTATGGACCTGGACACGTATGACCAACCAGCCATCCCCAAAGAAATCTTGGGGGAAGCCGCTGGCTTTCTGAAGGAAGGGCTGGAGGTCAAGCTCACCTTTTATCAGGGAAAGCCGCTCGACATCGAGTTACCCACTTCTGTAGACCTGCTGGTTACTCAGGCAGACATAGCTGTGCGCGGCGACACCGCCACCGGCGTGACGAAGAAGGTAACCACGGAAACCGGCTTGCAGGTGGTTGTGCCAAACTTCGTCGAAGAGGGCGACACGATCCGGGTTGATACCCGTACCGGCGAGTACGTCACCCGCGTCTGACCCAACCGATCCCAATCACCCGCCTGACCATTGTCTGCCTGAGATGCGCACACCAGCCGGCAAGGAATGCCGCTTCTTTTATGGCAATTACTTCCGAGGAAGGCAACGCGAAGAATGTCGCCTGCTGCAAGATCAATCCCCGCCGCTTCCATGGAAGCCAGCGCTGTGCGCCACTTGCCCGGTGCCAGACATCTTACTGGCAAACGCCTGTCCTCATCTGATGCTGCGCCCTCAAATCATCCGCCCCTTCCCTTTTACCAGGCAGCAGGTGCGCGTCGATGCGCTATGCACAAAGAGCGGACGCGCTGGCTTCGACCCGTACATCGGCTGCGGCGACTGCCACTCCTTGCCGCACGAGTTCTGGAACACTCGCTTGCATGATGAAGATGCCCCATGAGCCTGACCCTGCTGCTCGACCTGGATGACACCTTGCTGGACAACTCAATGTCCGAGTTTTTACCTGCCTATCTCCAGGCTGTTTCAGCCCATCTGACAGACCTGGTTGAGCCGTCTATCGTCGTCCAGGCGCTGCTGGCAGGGACGCAACACATGCTGCGCCATCAGACACCCGATTGCACTCTTGCGGAAAACTTTTACTCATACTTCTATCCTGCAATCAAAATTGCACCCGAGGTCATCGATCCGGCTATCGAGAGCTTCTACGCCCAGGTCTTTCCTCAATTGCAGTCGCTGACCCGTCCCAGACCCGAGGCGGTCAGGATGGTGGAAGAAGCCTTCCGGCGCGGTTACCGGGTGGCTATCGCCACCAGCCCGCTTTTCCCGCTCACCGCCATTCAACAGCGCCTGGCATGGGCGGGCTTCTCCCCAGATCGTCACCCCTTCGCCCTCGTGCCCTCCATTGACACTTTTCATTTCGCAAAGCCCAACCCAGCTTATCTGGCTGAAATCCTGGCGCAGTTGGGCTGGCCCGACGAACCCGCCATCATGGTGGGCAACGATCCCACAGACGACTTGCCCGCCGCTCAAGGTCTCGGATTGCCCTGCTTTTGGGTTCGTCCACCCGCCAGTACACCTCCGCAGGAAAATGAGAAAGCCATCGCCGCGGGATCGCTGGATGATTTCTTTCCCTGGCTGGATAGCATTCCCGCCGATATGCTTCAACCGGATTTTAACCGTCCCAGCGCCATGATGGCAATCCTGCAAGCCACCCCCGCCGCCCTGAGTAGCTTAACCCGCGACTTTGCCGCGCACCACTGGTCAAAACATCCCAAAGCGGGGCAATGGAGCCTGACAGAGATCATCTGTCACTTGCGCGATGTCGACGCCGAGGTCAACCTGCCGCGCCTGCGAAAAATCATCCAGGAGCACAACCCTTTCCTGCCCGGGATGGATACCGATCCATGGGCTGAGGAACGCCATTATCAGCAACAGGACGGTCGAGACGCCTTACGCCGTTTTACCCAGACCCGCATCACGTTGCTCCGCCTGCTGGAAGGGTTGGCGCCCGAGGGGTGGGCGCGCACTGCCAGACACGCCATCTTTGGCCCAACCACGCTGCGAGAGCTGGTCAGTTTTATTGTCGGACACGACCGAATGCACGTCCGGCAGGCATACGAGACCATCCGGACGATCAACTTATCAGCCAATTAACTCTCTGGGCGCATACGGCGAGAGAGTTCTCGGTCTTGATGATTCTCTCGTCTAACCAGGTCAAATATTATCAATTCAGATACGAATTCTAATAAAATCTTGCGCATCCCCTTCAGCCGCGTTGTGTTATAAATGCAAAGTTGTAACCCTTTTTGCCCATTTATCTGCCTCAGCAAGCAAAACGCATACGCCAGATAAACCATGCGCTGGACATATGAGGAGTACTGAGTGAGAAAACAAGTCGTTATCACCGGTTTAGGGTGCATCAGTCCCCTGGGTAATCATCCAATACAACTCTGGGAGAACCTGATCGCTGGCAAATCCGGCGTTGGGCGGATCACACACTTCGATCCAAGCGACTACAAAGTCAGGATCGCTGCTGAAGTCAAGGAGTTCGATGGAGCAGCGCTGTTTGGCAGCCGCGAGGCGAGGCGCATGGATCGGGTAACGCAATTCTCGCTGGCTGCCAGCCTGCAGGCGGTGGAACACGCACATCTGACGATAGACGACGGTAATCGCGATCGGATTGGAGCGCTGATTGGCACGGGAATCGGAGGGCTTGGCACCCTGTATGAACAGATGCAGGTCCTGGCTGAGCGCGGTCCCAGCCGGGTGAGTCCATTTCTCGTCCCCATGATGCTGCCGGATACCAGCGCGGGGATGGTTGCCATTCAATTGGGGGTGCGTGGACCGAATATGGCGATTGTCACCGCCTGCGCCACCGGCACCAACGCTATCGGCGAAGCCGCCGCCCTGATCCAACGCGGCGCTGCCGATGTCATGCTGGCAGGCGGAAGCGAAGCTGCCATTGTTCCAATTGCCATGGCTGGCTTGGGCGTGATGACCGCCCTTTCACAGCGCAACGAGGAACCGGAGCGCGCTTCGCGGCCGTTCGACCTGTATCGCGATGGATTCGTCATGGCTGAGGGCGCTGCTGTCCTGGTGCTCGAAGCGCTGGAGCACGCTCGCAGGCGCAAAGCCTCTATCCTGGCGACGCTGAGCGGTTATGGAACCACCAATGACGCTTATCACATCTCTGCGCCGGCGGAGAATGGCGCAGGCGCAGCCCGCTGTATGCGCCTGGCGCTCGAGGACGCCGGCTTGGAGGTTGCAGATATCGACTACATCAACGCCCATGGAACCAGCACACCGCTCAACGATCGCAGCGAGACCGCTGCCATTAAAACCGTCTTCGGCGAGCAGGCATATCGGGTGCCTGTCTCCTCAACCAAATCGATGACCGGTCACCTGCTCGGCGCATCGGGAGCCCTGGAGGCGCTGATCTGCGTCAAGGCGCTCGAACATCAGAAGGTTCCGCCAACCATTAACTACGAATTTCCCGATCCGGAATGCGATCTAGATTACGTGCCCAACCTGGCTCGCCCTGTTCGCTTGCGCCACGTGATGTCGAATTCATTCGGGTTTGGTGGGCATAACGCCACCATCATCCTGAGCAGCCCGCCCCCCAGTATGGAGGCAGTCGAATGAGTCCCTATGCTCATATCACCGGATGGGGGATGTATGTGCCGGAGAAGATTCTGACCAACGACGATCTGGCAAGGATGGTTGATACCAGCGACGACTGGATCGTCGAGCGCACCGGCATTCGCCAGCGCCGCATCGCTTCAAGCCACGAAACATCTGCCTCCATGGCTGCGGAAGCTGCGTTGCGCGCCCTGCAAGTCGCCAATCTGAAACCTGCCGATCTCGACCTGATCATCGTCGCCACTTCCTCGCCAGAACATATCTTCCCCGCTACGGCATGCTTGGTGCAGGATCGCATTGGCGCTGCCAAAGCCGGCGCCTTCGATCTTTCGGCTGCATGCTCAGGATTTATTTACGCGTTGTACATGGCTACCACCGCCATCCAGAGTCACGCGGTGAAGAATGCCCTTGTGATCGGAACAGAAACCCTCTCGCGCCTGGTGAATTGGAAAGACCGCAACACCTGCATTCTCTTCGGCGATGGCGCTGGAGCTTTTGTGCTGGAAGCGGGCGAAGAGCCTGGCGGCGTACTCTCGGCGGTCATGCGCTCGGACGGCTCGGGCAGCGATTCGTTATCTTTACCTGCTGGTGGCAGCCGCCTGCCGACCAGCGCGGTCACAGTGGCTGAAGGATTGCACTACATCCACATGAACGGTCGGGAGGTCTTTCGCTTCGCCACTCGGGTCATGTCGCAAGCCACTCTGGAAGCGGTGGAAAAAGCGGGATTGAAGATGGAAGACATTACGTTGATCGTACCGCACCAGGCAAACCAGCGCATCATCGAAGCCGCCGCCCGCAGCCTGAATTTCCCCATGGAGCGCGTCATTGTCAACGTGGATCGGTATGGCAATACCTCAACCGCTTCCATCCCAATCGCCGTGGTGGAAGCCGTCCAGGAAGGACGATTGAAGGCTGGCGACCGCGTGGTATTCGTCGGGTTTGGAGCCGGCCTCACCTGGGGAGCGGCAGTAGCTCTCTGGAGCGGCCCGTTCCCTGCCAGGCGCAAACTCCGACCCTTGAGCTACCGCATTTGGGCACGAATTCGTTCTGCATTGCGGCGTCTGGTGCGGCATATGGAAGGCTTGATCTGGGGGCGATCCGCCTTGTTTTGACCGTCATTCAGGGAGTCTGGACTGAGAACGCAAGCCCAGACTCCCCTTTTATCTTCATCGTCTGCCAGAAATTGTTAGAAAGGTGTTAGAAATATTAACTTTTCTGCCATCGCGTCTACCAGCCAAGACCACAGGTTGGTATAATCAAATCGCATTCGCGGATTGTAAAGTTATTGGAGGTGTTTGTGAATCCAAACCGCAACCGATCTACAATTATTTACCTGCTGCTGTTTATTGTCATCATCGTAATGGTAGTGGTCAACTTCCAGCAGCAGGCGAACAGCCAGGAAGTATTGCCGATCAACAAGGTCGCCGCTGATATCCAAAGCGGTATAGTGGAACGCATCATCGAGAATGATAATAGGCTGCGCGTCATCTATGCCGATGGTACGGAACGCACATCACACAAAGAACCCAATGCAACACTGGTTGAGCAGTTAATTGCTTTAGGAGTCACCAGCGAGCAACTCGGTGCACAGCAGGTCAAAATCGAGATTAAACCGCCCAGCGCCTGGTTAGGCATCGCTACGGCTCTCGGCTACATCCTGCCGTTTGTGATTCTGGCGGGCGTCTTCTGGTTTGTCTTCCGCCAGGCTCAGGGCAGCAACAACGCCGCCCTCTCTTTCGGCAAGTCGCGGGCGCGCATGTTCACCGGCGACCAGCCGAAAGTGACCTTCGAAGACGTCGCTGGCGTGGAAGAGGCGAAGGAAGAGCTGCAAGAAGTGGTCGAATTCTTGCGCGAGCCTGAGAAATTCATCTCGCTCGGCGCGCGCATTCCAAAGGGCGTGCTCCTGGTTGGGCCTCCTGGTACAGGCAAGACGCTGCTCGCGAAAGCCGTGTCCGGCGAAGCAGGCGTGCCCTTCTTCTCGATTTCAGGTTCCGAATTTGTCGAGATGTTTGTGGGCGTTGGCGCCAGTCGTGTGCGCGATCTGTTCGACCAGGCTAAGCGCCACTCCCCTTGCATCGTGTTCGTTGATGAGATTGACGCGGTTGGTCGCCAACGCGGCGCAGGTTTGGGCGGAAGCCACGATGAGCGTGAACAGACCCTGAATCAAATGCTGGTAGAGATGGACGGCTTCGACACCGACACCAATGTGATCATCGTCGCCGCCACCAACCGCCCCGATATTCTCGATCCAGCTCTGCTGCGCCCCGGGCGCTTTGACCGGCGGGTGGTGTTGGACCGACCCGATATGCGCGGCAGGGAGGCGATCCTGGCGGTGCACGTCAGGGGCAAGCCGCTGGCACCAGATGTCGATCTGAGCGTGTTGGCGCGCTCAACCCCTGGTTTCGTGGGCGCAGACCTGGAAAACCTGGTCAATGAAGCCGCTATCCTTGCCGCCCGGCGCAATAAAAAAGCCATCGGTCAGGCGGAGCTGGAGGAGGCGATCGAGCGCGTCATCGCCGGACCTGAACGAAAGAGCCGTCTGATCAGCGAGGAAGAAAAGCGCATCGTTGCATACCATGAAGCCGGTCATGCAGTGGTGATGAACGCCCTGCCTGAGGCGGATCCGGTACACAAAGTTTCGATCATCGCGCGCGGCATGGCAGGCGGTTACACGCTTGCTCTGCCCGAAGAAGATCGTACCTTGATGCCGCGCAAGAAACTCATCGCCGATATGATCGGCTTGCTGGGAGGGCGCGCCGCCGAAGAAATTGTCTTCGACGACATCACCTCCGGCGCTTCCAACGACCTGGAACGGGTCACCCGCATGGCGCGCGCCATGGTAACCCGCCTTGGCATGAGCGATTCTCTCGGACCTATGGTCTATGGTCAGAAGGAAGAGTTGATCTTCCTGGGTCGTGAGATCGCCGAACAGCGCGACTATTCCGAAGCGGTTGCCGAACAGATCGATCAGGAAGTTCGCCGCCTGGTATCCGAAGCCTACTCTAAAGCCAAAGAAATCCTCGAGCAGTACCGCGATAAGCTGGACGCCGTCGCCAACCGCTTGCTGGAAGTGGAGACCATCACCCGCGAGGAATTTGAACAAATCTTCCCTCCACCGGTGCCCAAGCGCAGCGGTACGCCGGTTCCCCAACTTGCATGAATTCTCCAAAGGTGTGATGGAAACGTAAAACGCGGCATACCGGCGCGTTTTACGTTTCTTAATTTTAGAGAGTTCCAGCCAGATAACTTCAGGATAGCCAGGATGTCAGATACAGAGCAACCAATGGATTATTTCGCGGCACTGAACGAAGCGGTCTTCTATCCTGTGCCAAAGGCGGGTTACCTGCGTCTGCAGGGTGCAGACCGACTGGCGTTCCTGCAGCGCCAGACCAGCAACGATGTGAGCCGCTTGCAACCTGATCGTTCAGTGCTCACCGTGTTGCTCACTCCAACCGCCCGGATTCTGGATGTACTCCGCCTGATCGAGGAGAGCAAGGAAGTTTTGGGCGCGCTGACCCTCCCCGGGCGCGCTGAAGCAACCGCCCGCTACTTGCAAAGCCGGATCTTCTTCATGGACAAGGTGAGCCTGAGCAACGCCAGCCAGGAACTGGCGCAGATGGAGTTATACGGACCATCGGCGGGTGGTTTGCTCACCCAACTTGGAGTAACCTGGCTGCCAGCTCTGGATGAGGTGGTCATAGCAGAGTTCGACGGATACCCCCTGCGTGCAATTGGAGAGCGTGGATTTTCGAGCACGGCTTACCGGCTACTGATCTCCGCCCCCGGGCAGGCGCAACTTCAGGCAACACTGGAAAGCAGCGGCGCTGTGCGCCTTTCCGAGTCAAGTTATCACACCCTGCGCGTCGAGAGCGGCATACCCGCCGCCGATTTCGAGCTGACCAGCGAATACACACCGCTAGAAACCGGTTTGCGCTTCGCGGTTGCCGAAGGCAAAGGTTGCTATACCGGTCAGGAGGTCATCGCCCGGCAGATCACCTACGACAAGATCACTCAGCGGTTAGTTGGGGTTCGTCTGAAAGCTCCTGTTGCCACTGGGGCGCGCATCTGGGCAGACGGCAAGTCGGTTGGCGTGGTAACCAGCGCGACGCACTCGTCGCGCTTTGGTCCGATTGCCCTGGCGGTGGTGAGAAAGCCATACTTTCAAGCCGGCACCATTGTTATCGTCGAAAACCGCCAAAGCGAGATTGTTGAACTGCCGTTCACTGCACATAATCCGTCCTGATGAGACGTAGAGGAGTATGGAATGAGCACAGGGCTACCCTTCGAGCACAAAATCGCCCTGGTCACCGGCTCAGGTAGAGGCATCGGACACGCCATTGCCCTGCACTTTGCCCGCAACGGCGCGGATGTGGTGGTCAACTTCTTCCGCAATCGCGCCCCAGCCGAAGCGACCGTGCAGGAGATTCAAGCCATGGGGCGCCGATGTATCGCCGTGCGCGCCAACATGGGCGATATTGACGACATCGGACTGCTGTTTGCTGAGGTCGAGCGCGCCTTCGGCGGGCTGGATATTCTGATTTGCAACGCCGCTTCCGGCTATAACCGTCCCGCTCTGGAGCAAAAGCCCAAAGGTTGGGATTGGACGATGAACATCAATGCCCGCTCCCTGCTCTTCGCTGCGCAACATGCAGCGCCTCTGATGGAAAAGCGCGGGGGAGGCTTCATTGTGAGCATCTCCAGCCCGGGCGCGTGGCGCGTCCTACCGGATTACGTGGTGGTTGGCGCCAGCAAAGCTGCATTGGAGGCACTCACCCGCTACCTTGCGGTGGAGCTATCGCCCAAAAACATCGTCGTCAATGCGGTTTCGCCTGGACTGGTTCTGACCGATGCGCTGAAGCACTTCGATGCGGTGCGCAAGGATGAGCGTCTGATCGAGCGCGCCATTGCCTTGTGCCCTGCCGGGCGTCTGGTGATGCCGGAAGATATCGCCAACGTTGTGGCTTTCTTGTGCACCCCCGCCGCCAGTATGATTCGCGGACAGACGATCCTGGTGGACGGCGGTTATACCCTGCCAATAGCTGGCGCTGCATAAGGATTCGCTAAACATCCTGCCTCGAAGCTGGAGAATGGCTAACGGTCAGCCTCTACAGGCAGGCAATGGTCGAGCCGATTTTACAGGACATTAAATTAATTTTGCAAAATTGTTAACAAAAGCCAATTGACTTTCACAGAAATATCTACCATAATGAGCGCAAGATAAGTTGCATCAATGCGCTCACATATAACAAGTTCGCAGCTTTTATTCCCATTTGGAACGCCTCTTGCAAGGCGCAGGCGCCTCGAGCGAGGATCAATGCGCCGAAACAAACTCCCCCGTCAGCCACAATCAGCGGTGAATTTCCTCACCGCTGATTGTCTTATTTACCAGGAGTGCATCTACCACATAGCGGGCACCCCATCAATACAATCATTGCCATGAACATTACAGGAGACTGAAACCGCGTGTTCACCCTTCATTTCGACGGCTTGTACCGGGGTTTCCCTGGGGACGATGAAAACGCAACCAAAGCTGGCTTCCTCTGCTACGGCTGGATCATCCTGCAGGACGGTCAGATCATCGCCAGAGGCCATGGCGCTTATGCCCGTGGTCATCACGCATCCTCGAACATCGCCGAATACCTGGCTTTGATCGAGGGGTTGGATGCATTGACCGACCTGGGACTGACAGATCAGGCAATTCACGTGGTTGGCGACGCCAAGTGCGTGATCGATCAGATGCGCGGCTTGGCTGCGGTCAGTTCGCCGAACATCCGCCCACTCTATCGCCGGGCAGCGCGCCTGTCGCAAGCGTTCTCAAATCTTTCCTGGGAATGGAAGCCTCGCCGTCACAACCGCCTGGCAGATTCGCTCACTCGCCGGGCTTTACAACAGCTGCGCATGGACCGCCGCCACTGCCTGGCAATCGCCCAGACGGCATGTCCCTCCGACGGGCGGCGTGTCAATGGCAAATTCCTGCCGGTTATGGATCTGAGGGTTTTTCAACAGGCGCGGCCGTTGCCAGTTGCACCTTTTGTATGAACCCGCCTATCGGCTGCCGTTTTTGGGGTTTTTGCCCGGCATCCAGCCGCCTTTGACCACCGCCGCAAAGAGCGCACCAGGCGGTCTATTATGCCCGAACGAGACAGGCGATCACCGTTTCCACCAGCGCACCCACCATGGGCGGCGCTCCGCCTGCCACCTCTTTATTTCAGCGCTCATCACCTCATAACCATGTGCGATCAGGTCGGCAGCGTGGCGGAAATCCCATAGCGGTACAGGCTCTTTCCATTGCAAATGAACGTAGTGAACCTTTACGCCTTTTGCCTGGGCGAGAGCCATTTCCAGTTCCAACTGACGGTTCTCCACCGTACTGAGTAGCTTGGACATAAATGGCCCAAATCCTTGCACATCGATGGGGACATAACGAAAGTCTTTTATATCCAGGGCTATGATCTCACCAGCGCCTTGAGAGATCGCCGGTTCTATCGGCAGCGTGCTCACTGCGCCGCCGTCGATCAGCAACTGACCGGGACGTTCGATCGGTCTTACCCATGGCGGCAGCGCCGTAGAAGCCAGCAAGCCCTCCAGCACAGTATCGTTGGGATTCTGCCCAAAGACTAATGGGTGACCGCCATTTAATTCTGTGGCTACCAGATATAAACGCACCCCTTTAATATCCCCAAAACGCAGTTCCGGCTTCAATCCATGCGAGATGAAGAAATCTTGAATGCGATGGTACACCGCCGGCGTTGGACGCCCAAACAGGCTACGCAAGGTCAGCCATAAAAAGTTGGAAGGAAAGAGGTCCAGTTGCGCAGCTTCCAACCACGCTTTCTCCAGACCGGTAACGCCCTGAAGGTTAACGCCGGTTATCGCCAGGTAGGTGGCGTTAACCGCCCCGGCTGAGGTACCGACCAGCATATCCGGCGTATAACCCGCCTCTACCAGGGCGCGCAGCGCACCTGCCTGCAACGCGCCGCGCCCGCCACCGCCTCCGAGGACGAAAGCCAGTTGCCTTTTCATCAGCGCCTCCTAACTCCCAATCATTTTCTCGGATATTAATTTGAGATAAATTTCACACAAAAATCCTGGTTATCTTATCACAAATCCCCGCCTTCAGTCCGTAATGTCTGCCAGGGATTTACGGTACAATTCAGCCGAACTCACTCGAGCGGTTCCGTTCGACAGATATGCATGCTAACGAGAGGCGGATCCCTGCTGGCGATTTGGAGAATATCTCGATGTCTATACCCTGGTATCAACGCAGTGTAGAAGAAACGCTTCAACTGCTTGCAACCGACGCTGGAGCCGGGCTATCTCAGTCCGAAGCTCAACGTCGGCTGCAACAATACGGCTACAATGAACTGATAGAACGCGGCAGGCGCACCCCGCAGCAGATCTTGATTGAGCAGTTTTCAGGCATTCTCACCCTGATCCTCATCGGAGCGGCTCTGATCTCGGTTTTCCTTTCGGAATACGTGGACGCAATCGTGATCCTGGCGATCGTGATGCTGAACGCCGCGCTTGGCTTCTTCCAGGAATATCGAGCCGAACAGTCTATGGCAGCTCTCAAACGCATGGCGGTGCCAACCGTGCGTGTCCGCCGTGAGGGGCGCGTTCAGGAGATTTCGGCGCGTGAGCTGGTGCCGGGGGATATTGTCCTGCTGGAAACCGGCAACGTAGTGCCGGCAGATGGCCGCGTGCTCAAGAGCATCAACTTGCGCCTGCTGGAAGCAGCACTCACGGGCGAATCCGAAGCGGTGGACAAAGAAGCCAGCCTGGTGTTCGAAACCGAAAGAGCCCTGGGCGACCGTCGAAATATGCTCTTCATGGGCACCATCGTTAACTACGGTCACGGAGAGATGATCGTCTGCGAGACCGGCATGCGCACCCAGCTAGGCCAGATTGCCGATATGATCCAATCGGTAACACAAGAGAAAACGCCTTTGCAACAACGCCTGGATCGGCTGGGAAAATCACTGGCGGCGGCTGCCTTGGTGATCGTGGCGCTTGTCTTTTTGATAGGCATCCTGCAAGGCAACCCCATCGAACTGATGCTGCTGACCGCTGTCAGCCTGGCGGTGGCTGCCATCCCTGAGGCGATGACCGCGGTGGTCACTATCGCCCTCTCCCTGGGGGCGCAACGCATGTTGAAGCGTAATGCGCTCATTCGCAAATTGCCGGCGGTGGAAACCCTCGGTTCGGTTAACGTCATCTGCTCCGACAAAACCGGCACGCTCACCCTCAACCGCATGACCGTAACCGTGCTTGACATCGCCAATCACCGCATTGACCTGGAGCAAGATCCGGAATCTCGGAGAGCAAAGCTACGCGCCAGCCAGCCCATCAGCCAGGGAGTGTTGCCCACGATTGACCTGCTGCTGATAAGCGGGGCGCTGGCAAACGACGCCATCCTCACCAAAGAAGAGGAGCCAACGCCCCATTACTCTGGCGTGGGTGATCCCACCGAAGTGGCGTTGGTGCTCGCCGCCGCCGAATTTGGCATCCTTAAGCCCGACCTGGATACAGCTTTCCCACGCGTGGCTGAACTGCCCTTCGATTCAATACGCAAGCGCATGACCACCGTCCACCGCACCCCACAATCGGCGCAAGAAATCCCGCCCAGCCTGGCGCACATTTGGGAAAGACGCCCCGTACTGACGCCTCCGCCCTACCTGGCGTTTACCAAAGGCGCAATTGATGGCATGCTTTCCATTGCCAGCAGTGTTTGGGTGGAAGGGGAAATCAAGCCGCTTGATCAGACCTGGCGTGAGCGCATCCTGACCGCTCATGACGAGCTGGCGAAAAATGGAATGCGCGTCCTGGGCATCGGCATGCGCATCTTGGAAGACCCGCCCACCCCGCAATCTCTGCAAAATTTGGAGCAAGACCTGGTGCTGGTAGGGCTGTGCGGAATGATCGACCCACCGCGTCCGGAGGTAAAAGACGCCATCCAAACCTGCAAAACCGCTGGCATCCGCGCGGTGATGATCACCGGCGACCATCCGCTCACCGCCCGCCACATTGCCCGCCAGCTCGGCATGATCGAAAACGACCGTTTCCTAACCGGTCAGGAGCTGGATCGCCTCTCGCCAGAGCAGTTGCGCCAGGCAGCGGCGGAGATCAACGTCTTCGCTCGCGTCTCGCCGCAACACAAGCTTCAGCTCGTTCAAGCCTACCAGGACCAGGGGTACATTGTCGCTATGACCGGAGACGGCATCAACGACGCCCCCGCGCTCAAAAAAGCGGACATCGGCGTGGCGATGGGCATCACCGGAACCGATGTCACCAAAGAGGCGGCGGAGATGGTGCTGCTAGATGACAACTTCGCCACCATCGTCGCCGCGGTGGAAGAGGGGCGAATCATCTTCGATAACATCCGCCGCTTCATCAAGTATCTGTTCAGTTGCAACGCCAGCGAGATCATTGTCATGCTCTTCGGACCGCTGCTGGGAATGCCTGTACCGCTGCTGCCGCTGCAAATCCTGTGGATGAACCTGGTCACCGATGGTCCTCCCGCGCTGGCTCTGGGAGTGGAAGCCGCTGAGAAAGACGTGATGAAACGCCCACCCTTCTCGTCCAGCGAGAGCATCTTTGGCCACGGCATGCTCAGTTTCATCCTGGGGATGGGCGCAATCATGAGCCTGATCTCTCTGCTTGTGGGCTATACTGCCTACCGGCTGGGTCTTGCCTCCTGGCAGACGCTGCTCTTCACCACCCTGATCTTTTCCCAGCTCGTCGTCGCCCTGGAAGCGCGCTCCGAACGCTGGTCTCTGTTCCAGATCGGCTTGCTCTCCAATCGTTCCATGGCATGGGCGCTGGTGATCACCACCGCCTTGCAGCTTGCAGTGATCTATGTACCGCCTTTTCAAATCATCTTTGACACCAAACCGCTCAGCGGCGTTGAATTGCTCGTCGCCGCGCTGTCCAGCCTCTTTGTATTGGTTGTAACCGAAATCTGGAAGTGGAATCTGCGCCGGAAAGCGAAAGGGAAGATCACTTGAGCCTGGATATCTCGAAAATTCACGACTTCTTATATCTCTCCGCCTGGCCCCGTCGAGAGCATTTGGATGAGATCTTACGGCTGAACATCCGCCTGATCCTCTCGATGAACTGGCTGCCCCCTCACAAATCCCTGGCTCAACCGCCGCTGCACCTGCTCTGGCTGCCCACCTTCGATACACCGCTTGTGCCCATCCCGCTGGCTGCTCTGCGGCGCGGCGTGGAAGCAGCCCTGCCAGTGATCCATTCTGGCGGCGCCGTGCTGGCGCATTGCCGCAAAGGTGTACACCGCGGCGCTGCCATGGCTAGTTGTGTGCTCATCGCCCTGGGTTGGAGCGCAACAGAAGCCATGCGGTTGGTGCGTCTCAAGCGCCCCGCAGCCGACCCGGAAATCTGGTATATCGCTTCACGCATCCGCAAGTTCGAAAGATATTGGCATTTCCGGCATTCCTGATCCGATCTACAGGCTGTGATGTGAGGCGCGCCGCCCTGGCATGAAGAACAACCTCTCTGGCAGCGATGGACTGGGTAAAAACCGGCTTGCCGTAGCCATTGCGAATATTCGGAAAATGATGTACTATATCTGCATTGCTTCCTCCAACCGATGAGATGGTTAGTGGCTTGCTTTGCGACCTGTTGGGGTGAACCAGATTCTGGGGTGAAAAGGAGCACGACCATGGCTTTCAAGTACACCAATTCCAAAGGCGCCGCCTATTATCTGCATGCCAAGGTGCGCAAGCTGGCCAGTGGAAAAGAACAGAGGCTTTTCTTCTTCTCAAAAACCATCAAGGATGGAGCTCTGGAAGCGATCCCAAAAGGCTACGAGGTAGCTGAAAGCTCAAGCGGCTTGCCCCTGCTCAAGCGCACGAGATAAACTGCGCCATACGGCTAAACAAACCAAATACATCGCCCAACGCCACAAGCACATCCCTGTCGGCGTCTTAGCTGATAGTCGTCAGGTTTGAAGCGGGGTTAAGCCTGCCCGGTCTCTGAGACGCGCGCTCAGAGGACCAGTTGTGGTCCGTAGCGTTTCAGCCAGGCAATCTTGTCGGCATAATCAGGCATTAACGTTCGCAGCCCCGCCCAAAAAGCCGGGGAGTGGTTGCACACCTGTAAATGCATCAGTTCGTGCAGGATGACGTAATCGATCACCTCGGTGGGAGTCATCACCAGCCGCCAGGAAAAGCTGAGCGTGCCGCCCGCACTGCATGATCCCCAGCGCGTGCGCGCCGAGGAGATGCGGACGCGCCGGAATGACCAACCCAGGCGCTTCGCCAGTTGCTCAACCCGCCCGGGGATGATGGCTCGCGCCTGCAGGCGATACCAGCGCTCAAAGGTTTGCGGTGCCCGCGGCAGCGCCGTCGCCGACAGGCGGAATGCTCCGTTCAGTTCCAGTTCAACGCCCGCATTTGGGATAATCTCCAACGGGTAGGAGCTCCCCAGGTACCAGAAGAGCTCTCCGTTTGCGTATTTTCTGGGCGCTGCCTGAACAGCATGGTCGGCGAGCTTCTCCCGCGTTCTCGTGATCCAGATAGCTTTCCTTTCCACCACCTCCCGAATCAACTCATCAGCGGCGTTTAGCGGGGCGCGCACCACCAGACTGCCATCCCCTTCCACGATCAAGGCAATCGTCTTGCGCCGGCTGCGAATGATGCGCTTTATCTCGATCATCGTTGGCTGAGAAGAGCGGAATGAGCTGCTTCCAGGTAGGGTTATTGTAACACCTGAGCATTGAGCTTCTCCATCCGCAGCATAGGTCGCTGCGTAAACCATCCCGCTTTCAAGCTGCGCCTCACCCTGGCAATGAATTTCATACCGTTGCGCTGAACGCCGTGGGAGGCAATCCACCTCGCCATTAAAATCTTTTTTTCAGCCAAGACAGCTTGCCAAAACCATCAATTTTCGCTATACTGAATTCAGGTACCCTATCCATCTCGAGAAGAATTCGGCATCGAATCAATCCAAGCTTACTCGTGTCCTGAAGTGGTTCGATGGTTGACGCTTCTGTAGAGCTCTGCCTCGCTCCAGACCCGGTTGAGGAATGGCAGCGCATGTTGCGCTTTGCCGATCTGAAAGAACATGAGCGAGCGGCAATGTCGCGCTCCGTAGAACCCATTTTGCAGCGCGCCACGGAGATGGTGGTGCAGACCTACGACTACCTGCGCTCGGTGCCTGAGACCGCTGCCATCCTGGGATGGGAAACCAGCGTGGACGAGGAACACCTGGAAGAGCGCCGGCGCTTCTTTACGATCTGGGTCTCGCGCACCCTGGGCATGGACACCTCCGACGAATTCGCCCGTTATCTGTTTCGCGCTGGTCAGTACCACGCCGGACACGGACCTCGCAAAATTCACACCCCAGCCGCCTATGTGACCGTCTCCATTGGGCTGGTGCTTTCCGCATTTGCGCAGTATATGCACCAGGCTCAACTCTCCGGCGAGGTGATCTCTGCTGCCATGTCTGGCTGGAGCAAATATCTGAGTGTTCAACTCAACCAGATGCTTTTCGGCTACCAGATCGCCCGCGACTACGAACAGGGAGAAACCGCCATTCGCGTAAGCGTTTATGGTAAGTTAAGATCCGCCCTGGGAGTAAAAGAACTGTTTGTGCCTATCGAGTCCAAACAACGTCTCTTCCACCTGTTGCAGAAATTTTTCAATTATTATCCTCAGGCGCGACAGATGGCTCTAACGCGAGTTTGGAGCTCTGAGGAAAAGGGCGACTCGCTGTGGGTCGAGGTCCAACCGCGCTATGTGCCGCTGCCGGGATGGCGCGTGCTCGTCAATGGGCGGGATGTCTACTACGATGGTGGTTTTGAAAAGAAGCTGTCGTCAAACGACGAAGTTGCCATCTTCCCACCTGGGAGATAAGTCAGCCAGTAACATGAGAAAGGAGGCGATCGCTTACACAAGAGCAGAACCTGTATCCCAAAGCTGATCCTCGTACTTGATCGGCATCTCCATTGAGCTGATTACGAAAGGAGATAGACATGGCACTTGGAGGATATGCTAACCGCATTGCCCACGTTGACCTGACCAAGGGGACAGTGTCTTACGAGCCCATCCCGGAGGATTGGGCGCGAAAATACATCGGCGCCCGAGGCTTGGGCGTGAAGTACGTCTTCGAAAACGGGCCTCAGGTGGACCCGCTCTCGCCGGATAACATTCTGTGCTTCATGAACGGTCCGCTTACCGGCAGCGAGGCTAACATGAGCGGGCGCATGGCGATCGTCACCAAATCTCCGCTCACCGGCACGGTCACTGACAGCCACCACGGCGGTTGGTCGGCGGCGCGCCTGCGCTGGGCTGGCTTTGATGGCTTGATCTTCAAAGGCAAAGCCCAAAAGCCGGTCTATGCTTACGTCCACGACGGCAAACTGGAGCTATTGGATGCTTCCGATGTCTGGGGCAAGGGCGTCCACGATACTGTTAAATACTTCAAGGAGAAGTACGGCGAGAAAGACCTCACCGTTATCGCCATTGGCCAGGCAGGTGAAAAGCTGGCTCTCTTTGCCAACTGGATGAACGAAAACGACCGCTCCAGCGGTCGCGGCGGCACCGGATGCGTCGGCGGCAGCAAGTTGCTGAAGGCAGTGGTTGTCAAAGCCGCCAAGAAGATGCCGAAGGCTGTTGACCGCGAAGCCTGGAAGCCAGCGCATAAGCGCGCTCTCGCCACCATCATGGATGAGAAGAATGTCACCAGCCCGCGCAAGGGCGGTTTGTCGGTGTATGGCACTAACGTGCTGATGAATATTGATAACAACATTGGCGCCTTACCCACCCGCAATGCACAGCTTGCCTGGTTTGGGGAAAAAGCTGAGCGTGTCAGCGGCGAATGGGTCAAGGAACACATTTTGGTGGAGGATCCCACCTGCCACGCCTGCCCGGTGGCTTGCAAGAAAGAAGTCGAAATCAAAGACGGACCTTTCGCCGGACTGCGTATGGAGAGCCTGGAGTATGAACCCGCCTGGTCACTTGGCGCGATGTGCGAAAACGATTACGCTCCCGCCATTGCCAAGCTGATTGACCTGTGCAATGACTATGGGTTGGACGCCATCGAAATGGGCGACGTGCTGGCGATGTACATGGAAGCCACCGAGAAGGGTTACACCAACGGAGCTGGCGGCTTGAAATGGGGCGATTACATGGGTATGGTTGAAACCGTGCACAAGATTGGTATGCGCGAGGGCATCGGCGACATCCTTGCCCTGGGCACCGAACGAGCTGCCAGGCAGTTCGGCCATCCGGAGATCGCCATGACTGTCAAAGGTCAGGGCATCCCCGCTTATGACCCGCGCGGCTTGAAGGGCATGGGGCTGGGTTACGCCACCAGCAACCGCGGCGCCTGCCACCTGCGCGGCTACAGCCCAGCCAGCGAATTGGGCTTGATCCCGCTTAAAACCGACCCGCTGGCATGGAAAGGCAAGGGCGAGTTGCTGAAACTGCTGCAGGACCTGCATGCCTTCTCCGATAGCCTCGATCTGTGCAAATTCAGCGCCTTTGCCGAAGGCGCAGACGAATACGCCGCTCAGTACTCAGCCATGGTGGGCATCCCCTTCACCGCCGCCGACGTGCTAAAGACCGGCGAGCGCATCTACAACCTGGAGCGCTACTACAACAACCTGGCAGGCTTCCGCGAGGGCAGTGACACCCTGCCAGAGCGCTTCTTGAAGGAGCCCTCCACTGCGCCGGGTTCGACCGGGCACGTCTGCGAACTGGACCTGATGCTCGAGGAATACTACCGCGCCCGCGGCTGGGTCAACGGCGTGGTTCCAGAGAGCAAGCTGAAAGAGCTGGAGATCATCTAGGGAGGTTGCCCCAACTGGTGTTTGGGCGCACCCTTGTTCAGGGTGCGCCCATTGTTAATCCCTGCCCGCCAGAACCGCTTTCATGTGAACGGAATCCGCAACACCACCATGAGTCGGCTGAAGGTGCAGAACCTGCCTCTGACACTTCTCTCTTTGGCGCTGGCAACGCCCCTCTTGCTCATGGGTTATGACTTGCTAACGGGTATCTATCAGCCTTACCGCCCGCGCCTGGAACCCCACCGTGATTACCCTGAACTGGGCGGCGAGTGGGTGATGCACCCACTGGACAACCCTGGCGACTGGCTGCCTAACGGTCTGGATGCTGCTGATGTGAACGGCGATGGATATCTGGATTTCGTTGTCAACTACGAGTTCCGCGGGAGGGTGCGTCTGCTGCTGCATCCGGGCAAGCAATTGGGGGATCAACCCTGGCACGCCTACGATGTTGGTCGCCTGCCGGATGCAGAGAGCGCTGCCATCGGCGATTTGGACGACGACGGACAGTACGATGTGGTAATCGTCACTGGCATCGAGCACACTGCTGTACCCTCCGCAGCTTTCATTTGCTGGGGTATGGGCGGACCGCCCTACATCTGGAGCGATGCCGCGCCGATCCCAGCCAGTCAGCACGGGTGGCAGTTCCTTTACGTCAAATTGAACGACCTCGATGAAGACGGCGATCTGGACATAGTAACCGGCGGACGGGCGGCGCGACCAGCCGCTGAGGGACAGCGTGAGAGTGCTGGAGAATCAGCCAACTGGGCAGGTATCCGCTGGTTTGCCAACCCGCGCGCTCAGGGCGCAGACCCGCGCCAGTTGAGCCAATGGCAGATGCACGCAATAGATCCAGACACGCCTTCGGGGCACGGCTTTGAATTTGGCGACCTGGACAACGACGGCGACCTGGACATCGTCAACGCTAACGCCGACTGGGATACCCCCGAACACGCCGAAAACATCGCCTGGTATGAGAATCCCGGTCCAGCCGCAATCACCCAGCCCTGGCAAATGCACGTGATCTATCGTGGCAGCGAGTTCTATGGCAAAGAACAGGCAGTGATCGCTGACCTGGATTCAGATGACTTGCCTGACATCGTGGCGCATGTGGAAGAAGCTTTCTACTGGTTCCGGAACCACGGCGATCCGCGACACCCAACGCTTGAACGCATCGAAAAACACCCTGCAGCCAGGTGGCGCGCTCGCCCAGTGGAGATCGCTGACCTGAATCAGGATGGGCGGCTCGATATCATCGGCGCCCTGATCCACCGCAACGGGGCTCTGCCCTCAAACCGCCTGGCGGTCTTCTGGATGGAGCAGACTGACAGCGGCTGGACAACGCACCCTATCAAATGGGGCGATGGTTTTCTCGGCTTGGGGACTTTCAACGGCGAAAAATGGGATCAACTGATGGCAGTGGATGTTGACCAGGACGGCGACCTTGACATCGTGGCAAATGTCGAGGAGTACAACCGCCTGCGTTCCATCCTGGCTGTGGTCTGGTTTGAGAACCCGAGCCCATAATGGCTGTTCTCCACCCCGGCATTGAAGGAGCAGCATCCTCCACACCATCCTCTGTAGCGGTTTTTTTCCGGCATCCCAAAAGATGCCCGGCTAAAGGTTATCTCAGGATGCCAATGTTGGGATAAAATATCATCAGGCGGATGAGCCAGATGCAATTGGCATTTCCGCTCTGAATGGTTTAGGTGGGTGTGCTATAGCCTGATCAGCATGCGAGCAGATGTGTCAGTCTTTCGTCACTCGCGCCTGTTATCTTTTATTGCATGGATCGCTATATCACGGTGCAACACGGACCGGTCGGCGCAAAGGAGCCTGATACTCTGCATAACCCGATATATGACACAGCCAGAGAAGAAGTCCAACTTATAAAGTTCGATTGCAATGATTATAGAGAAGGGTTGGTTGGCTTGACGGTGCTTCTCATATCGGCATCATCATCCTGATAGGGGAGCGCAATAATCCCCTGGTGTCATAATGGAGAAATGCGCCATGAAAAGAAGGAAAAGTATCCTCGCTTTGCCGATAGCTATGGGCGTTGCTCTTGCTTGCCTGTGCCTGGTCGCGATTCCAGCTCAACTCGTACGCGCCGCAACATATACCGTAAATACCAACGTTGACGAAGCTGATGGCAGTTGCGACGACGGCGATTGCTCTTTACGCGATGCCATTCAAGTAGCCGACTGGGGTGACACGATTGATTTCGACGACTCCCTGGCGGGACAGACCATCCTGCTGACGATTGACCAGTTGATAGTGGAAAAGGACTTATCCATTGATGGTTCTAGCCTGTCTACCCCCGTCAGGATAAGCGGAAACAACACCAGGCGCGTCTTTTACATCCCCGAAGGGGTGGTTGTAACGCTGAGTTCCCTGGCTATTATCAGCGGCACAGCCGACACTGCCTCCGGCGGGGGTGTCTACAACGAAGGCACGCTCACCATAACCAATTGCTCACTTTCTGGAAACACCGCAAGCTACAACAATGGGGGAGGTATTTACAACAGCGGGGTCTTATCGGTGTACACCAGCACCCTGACAGGCAACACCGGCGATTACGGCGGCGCTATTCGTAACGACGGTGTCCTGGAAATTTACAGCAGCACCTTTATCAGCAACTCGGCTCAATGGGGCGGCGCCATTGATAACTATGTAGGCGAGATGTTAATCAACAGCAGCTCTTTTTATAGCAACACCGCCACCCAAAACGGCGGCGCCATTACCAGCGGGGCGCCACTGACAGTGACCAACAGCACCTTCACCGGCAATTCTGCCCTTTCTGGCGGGGCGATTGAAAACCATGATTTCGCCTTTTTGATAATCGAAAATAGTGAGTTTTACAGCAACACAGTAACTTACAGCGGCGGCGGCATTGTTAACTATGAGGGTACGCTTGAGATCACTAACAGCCGATTTCGAGGGAATGCTGCGCAGGATGGCGGCGCTATCTCGAACCATGATAGCTTAACAATCACCGATACTGATTTTTCAGGAAATACAGCCACCGTTGAAGGGGGTGGAATCGCAAACACCAGCTCGGGCGTCACGACTGTGATAAGCAGCACCATCTCAGGAAACTCGGCTGAGGGCGTCTCCGGTGGATATGGCGGCGGCATCGAAAATTATGGCACGTTATTGGTAGAAAACAGCCGCTTCGTCGGCAATACCGCTCTTTATAACGGCGGCGCCATCGAATCCTGGGATGGCTCTCTCATCGTCACTAACACCACCTTCATCAGCAATAGCGCCTCTTCCGGTGGGGCTATCGTCAACAACTGGTTCAACACAATGACCGTTACCCTCAGCACCTTTCAGGAGAATTCATCTAACGACGGCGGCGGCATCTACAATGATAACAGCGGCACTCTGAACCTGGTCGAAAGTCGCTTTTACACCAACACCGCCGTATACAATGGCGGCGGCATCTACAACGTCATGGCTACAATGACAATCACCGGCAGTCAATTCAGCGCCAATTCATCTTCCTCCGGCGGCGGCATTCGAAACGATGGCTTGCTCACCGTGACCCTCACCACTTTTGAAGGAAATTCGGGCGGAGTTGGCGGAGGTATTCACAATGTGGTCTCAGGTACATTGGTGGCGGACCGTAGCGCCTTTATCTCCAACACTGCAGATTACGAGGGTGGCGGACTTTATAATGGCGCCACAGTGACTATCACCAATAGCACCTTCGACGGTAATTCCAGCGTCACGGGCGGCGGCATCTATAACAATAGCCTGTTATGGGTAGGGAACAGCACTATTTTTGGAAACTCCGCCAGTGATTATGGCGGGGGAATTAATAACAACTCAGGCATACTGACCCTGATAAATACCACCTTCAGCAACAATAGCGCGTCGGGGGGCGGTGGACTCAGCAACGGATCTGAGTTGCAATATCTCAACACGATAATTGCTAACAGCCTCAGTGGCGGTGATTGCTTCAACAGTGGCACCATCAGCCAAAATATCAACAACCTGGTGGAAGATGGGAGCTGCAGTGCAAGCCTGTCTGGCGATCCGTCGCTTGCCGAGCTTGCCAACAACGGCGGTCCAACCCAGACGTGCGCTCTGATTTCAGACAGCCCTGCAATTGATGCTGGCGATGACGCCTCTTGCCTGGACGCCGACCAGCGCAGCCAGGCGCGCAATGACTGGAATTGCGATATTGGCGCCTTCGAACTCCAATTCGACGATAGCCCTACGGTCATAAAAACTATTCTCGGTGCAGGAATTTATACCTTCGGTCCCACGAAAGTCAAAGTAGAGATTAGCGACGCCGGCTCACTGAACGAATTGACCATCACAAAAACCCTTGGTGATCACCCCGGACGCACCGGCAGCGCTGGGGGGAATGGCGTGGGATGGGGTGAATACTTCACCCTCTCTCCCAACGCAGGCGCCAATGGCACTTTTACTGCTATATTAACCCTGCCGACCCTTTACACGCCGGACTCCAACGATAAAGTTTGCCGCTACATCAGCGGGACGACCTGGGACTGCGCTGCTCATTCGTTCTCGACCACCCCGTTCAATATCGTCACTCGCGAAGAGGTGACCGCCTTCTCCGATTGGGCGGCGGGAGACAACGTTAGCCCAACTGCGCTGCAGTTGCTCTCATTTCGGGCAACTTCCCCCCGCGTTCCCGGGATGTTGTTGGCGCTGGCGGCGTTGTTCGTGTGCCTTATGAGCTGGTTGGGGTTGTTCCTGTTCCGGTTGGCGCAGCGCGTGAACCCGCGACTGAAATAGAAGAAACCACCCCGCAGCAGACGGTGATCGCAGGCGCGTCCCCCGCAAGCAGGGGCTTGCGCCTCTGTTCACGCGCGACCTTTTTCCAGGCGCCCGATTTCAGCCATCATCCGGGCGGCATGCTGTTAGTGCGCGGTGTAGAGCCAATCCCATTTCGCTGCCAGGCGCAGGTAAAGCCTGAGCCGATCCAGCGCTTCGTCGGCGGCGGTCAGATGTTCCAGGCGCTCGCTTCCCAGGCGGTGGTTGGCGGCTGGCAGTAACCGAGCGAGAAAATCGAAGCTGCGGGTGAAGATGGGCTTCTCCGGCTGGCGTCGGTCTTCATGGAGCCTTTGCCCTCCGCGCCGGCACTGATCGTGCTGTTCCTGGTCAGCCTGGCGGGGGTACGGGTTGGGCTTCCTGTTTGCCGGGGCGGCAGTGATCTTCAATCGCACCGAGACGCCGCTGAGGTTGGAAGGGCCGGGGTGGATATAACAGGTACTGCGCCTGGCGCTGCCGCTGGATATAAACCGCGTCAGGCGCTGCCAAGCTCTAAGCGAGGTAGCGGTTCAAAATGTTCTGAGGTAATATCAGGCTCACCAATCCGTCAATTGCCAAGCTATCTAGCATGTATAGGGGACAAGCCCAACACTTTGCCTGGGATCAATTCAGCCACTGGCAGATGGGATCATCCGAAATCCCATTGCGGCGAAGTGACTGTCGAAGGTGAACGCCTGCTCGATGCCCCGTTCCTGCATCACCACAAAGCTGACCGCATCGGTGAAGCTGAAATCCTGGTCGCTATGTTTCTCCAGGATCGCTTCCGCCTGGGTCTCCAGTCTCGCATCCGACCAGACCTTCTGCAGGCGCGGGCTGCCGCGCAGCGAGCTGAGCAGGCGCATCGCCTGGGCGTGCCCGCCAGCGCGGCGGATGATGATATAGGCTTCGGCGACAACCAGGTTGGTGGTGAGGAAAACGCGCCGCTCTCTCAGCAGGCGGTTATAGGCAGCCCGGGCGGCGGGGTGGTATTTATCGCCGGCGTCGCTGACGGCAATCCAGGCGCTGGTGTCAACGAACACCTCACGACTCATGGCTGCTCTCTTTAGCGATCATTTCCGCCAGATACCGGTCGTGCTTTTCTGCCAGGTCGCCGGCGCCGGAATCGAACAGACCGACCAGGTCGAGCAAAGGGTCCTCTTCGGGCGGCAGACCCTTCAGGAACAGGTCAACCCCTTCCCGCACCAGGGCGGCAATCGATTCACCCCGCCGTTCTGCCACGATGCGCAGGGCTTGCACTTGATCCTCGCGCAGGTAAATCTGTAAGGGTTTCTTTCTTGTCTCCATCCGTGGATCACCTCAAAATGATGTATATATTTTTTGTATCATAACAAACGATATATATAAAGTCAATATCGATTGCCACCTGATCAGGCGCCATGCGTCAGGGCTTAAGCAATCGTTTCCAACCCTGCCGTGCATCGTCAGAAACACAAAAAGCGATACAGGATGACCGATACCATAGAAATCCTCCAGCGCCTGTCTCAAGCCGCTGGGTATGCGCCGCGCCAGGCTCCTGGCGAGGGCGCGGTACCTTACTTAGAAGGGTTTGATGTGATCCAGACTGCCAACCAGATCTTCAGCTACCGCTGGTCACTCGAGCTGCTCAGTGAGAGGCGGGTGATGCTCTGGGAGCAGGCGCTGACCACCTACGACCGCCAGCGTTGCGAGCGCGCTCGTCCCCTGTCCAGACCCACGGTCCGCTCACGCCCTGCAGCAAGCCTCCACGCCCTATGCCCAGGCTCGGGAATGATCGAAAATCAAATCACCGTCGAGATCGTCACGGTCAGGCTCAACCTGCCGGCGCCGGACCGCTGGTGTCGTCCCAGGTCAGAATCTTGTCGGGGATCACCTTGACCACCACATGTTGACCTTCGTTGATCATCCGCTGAATGGTGCGCGCCGCCAAGCCCTCTTCGCCCATGTATTTGGCATACACTTTGCGCACAAAGTCACGCGCCCACTCTTCGGGTTGTTCAATCAGCTCCACCGGACCTTCGAAGATTACGCCGATGAAGCGCAAGCCGCCCCAGCTCTCGTCAATGGTCACAGCGCAATAGGGGTTGGCAACCATGTTGCGATATTTGCGGGAGCGACGATCAATGGTCACCCACAAATGGCTTCCATCCCATTCAAACCACACCGGCACCACATGCGGCTTTCCCTCCGGGGAGACCGTGGCAAAGCGCGCGATCAGCGGTCGCGAGAGAAAGGTCATCAATTTTTCAGGGGTAAAAGGACCTTTGATGGGCAACGTGTGGGGTTGTTTTTCAGAGCTTGTGGACATCCATCCCTCCAAAACGTTCAAGCGCCAGCAGGGCAGCCCCCAATAACCCCGCTTCGAAGGGCAGTTGCGAAGCGACAAGCTTCACCTCTCCGGCGAGAGGATAACGCTCTCGATTCAGGCGCTGTCGGGCAGGCGCTAACAATCCTTCGCCAGCCAGAGATAAACCGCCTCCGATCACGATGATCTCTGGCGCAAAGATGTTCGCCAGGTCAACCAAGCCAATCCCTAAATAGGCGGCATGTTCAGCCAGAAGGCTGGCAGCCAAAGCATCGCCTTGCTGGGCAGCCGACACAACCTCCTGCGCTGACGGTTTGAGGCTCAGGCTGGTCGCGCCAGGGGAACTCTGTACCGCCTGGGCGGCTCTTCCCTCCAGCGCGGTCGCCGAGACGTAACATTCCCAGCACCCTTTCCGCCCACAGGGACAATCCAATCCGTCATGATCAATGCACATGTGCCCGAAATAGGAAGCCCTGCCCAGCGTGTGGGGCAAGCGCTGTCCTTCTAAGACAGCTCCGCCGCCCACACCACTGCCCAAGGTAACCATCACCAAACTGCGACACCCCCTCCCCACCCCAGCCAGATATTCCCCCCAGGCGCTCATGGGACCGTCGTTTTCCACCAGCACGGGCATACCGCATCCATCCTGTAAAGTCTGGACGATCGGGAAGCCCTCCCACCCCTCTAGGTGTTGATAATGCGGAGGCAAGAAACAGCCAAGCGCCGGATCAACATCTAATGTGCTGGAAACTCCCGCGCCAACCAGCCGCCAGTGGCGCCGTTTAGCCTCGCGCTGCAAGCGATGCAAGAGGCGCAACAAAACCTCCACCACAGCCCCTGGTTGGGAATGCACCGGACTTGCCAGACGCGTCATGTAGCGCACTTGCGCCAGGCTGTCCACGATACCCCCTTTCAGGGTGGAGCCTCCTAAGTCCAGAGCCAGTACATAAGAAAGTTGTCCTGTGCTCATCTGCTGCTGGGGTTCGCATCTGCTAATAATGGCGAATTCGTTGGCGATATTCCTGAAAGATGGCAGTCAGATTCTGACCGCTTTCGACGTTGGCGCTGATCAAAACCTTGGGCTGCACGTTATGCGCCAGCATCTCCTCGATAATGGCGCAAATATAAGCCTGAATCAGCGCCGCGCCCAGGATGGTCGAGAGCGGCCCACAACGTTGCTCTAAACCCGGCAGGCTGATCGAGGCATCCCCCTCCGGAACGCCGGTGTCAATCACCACATCTGCCAGATCGCTGAGCTTCTGACCAGAGGGATGGCGCGAGGGCAAAGCCTGATAGGCTGCCGCCGATGTCATGGCAATCACCAGCAACCCGCGTTCTTTGCCGTACATCGCGGCTTCGATCGGCACGGCGTTTCGCCCCGAATTGGAGATCACCATCAGTACATCGCCATGGCGCAGGTCATAGCGTTGCAAGACAAGGCGGGCATAGTTGGGTAAGCGCTCCAGCTCGGTGCTGCCCGCAGCGCTGAGGTGGAGCATTAATGCAGGATCCAGGATGGCATTCACCTGCACCAAGCCGCCAGCGCGGAAGAACACTTCTTCGGCGAGAATATGGCTATGACCTGTTCCAAAAACATGCAACATATTCCCCTCCATCAAGCGCTGGGCGGTCAGCCGAGCAGCTTGATGCACCGTCTCAGCCTGGGAGCGCTCCACCTGTTGGAGAGCCTGTTGGACGGTTTCAAAATATTTTGCGATCACCGATTCGCTCATCAGGCACCTTCCTGTCTCCACACTTCCTTGGGGATTGGAATGGCGTCTAAAACCGCCCAGCAACGTGAGTACTCGTACTTGCCACGCTCGAAGATATGGCGAATGCCTTGCAGGGTGATCGGCAGGTCGCTATCCACCCGCACCGCATAGGGTTGATTAGCCAACACATCGGGCAAATCAGAGATCAGGATAGAGAATAGTCGCTCGGCTGGCACTTCAAACGCATGTTTCGCCACAGCCACCGTTTCTTCAATTGGGCGTGAAGCTTGTGAACCAACATCTACATCGCCGCCGGGGATGAAAGTGGCTGTACAATGAGCTGGTTGGGGATTGGGGTTTAGCACCGACAACCATTCGCGCTCTTCCAGCGCAAAGCGCTCTGACGTCAGGTACACACAATCCACGTACATCCAGGTTTTCTCGTTTTCGCCAAGCGGTCCCGGATGATAGAGATAGGTAGCCATGCTGTTGGTGATACGTTCCTCGCCGATGCGGTCGCCAGCCGTTGCCTGCACGACCACCGGCTGCGTGCTGCGCACTCGCACCCCAAAGCGTTTGCGCGGCTCGCACCCAGGCGGCAAATTGATCGTGCCGAGGTTATCCGGTTCATCCGAAAAATGCAAACGCCCCTGCTTGCCAGCCGCCAACCGAAAGGTGAAATCTCTTGGCGCTTCGTCCATGTAATAAAAGGTCAGCGTTACTTCAGCCTCCTGACGTGGGTTCAAATTGGCGATTAACATCCACTTGTCGTAAACATTGATGCTGCGCACTCTACCCCCTTTTGCCCAATCTTCGAATTCGTCATATTGCGAGAAATATTCGGTGACAAACCATTCTTTGTACATTGGTGTACTCCTCACTGAGTTTGCGTCCTTCTGAATCAGCGCTGTTGGTTTGCGATTCTCAACCCTTCAACGCCCCAGCGGTCACGCCGGCGGCGATATATTTCTGCAGGAAGGTGAACAGAAAAACTACCGGCAAAGTCAACAGCACTCCCCCCGCTAACATAACCTCTTTTTGAGCAACCCCTCCGGAGGCGGAGCGAACCGTGAAAAAGCGATACAGCGCCACTGAGGCGGTTTGAATCTCCAAATCTTTACTCAGGAAAATGGTAAACAAAACATCGTTCCAAACCAAAACAATGCTGCTCAGCACCACAGCCACCAAAACAGGCGTCGAAAGGGGTAACACAACCCGCCACAATGCCCCCAAACGGGTGCAACCATCAATCATGGCTTGTTCTTCCAGTTCGAGCGGTAAACCGGCGAAGTAACTACGCAACAGCAGGGTGGAATAGGGGATGGTCAGGGCGGTGAAACCGAAGATCAACCCCAGTCGAGTGTTGTATAAACCCAGGCGGAGATAGGTAATATAAAGCGGCAACAGCAATAGCACGAAAGGCAACATCTGGGTGAGCAACAGAAGACCCGTCACCGTACGTTTGCCAGGATAATTTACCCGCGTCAGACTATAGGCGGCAGGAGAGGCTACCACCAAAGTCAACAGCGAGACAATCAGCCCATAGACGGCTGAATTGATCAACGGCTTGGCAAAAGTTTGGAAAGCTTTGCGGTAGGGCAGCAAGGTGAACGTCTCTGGAATCCAGCGCGGCGGATAGACATAAAGCTCAGATACCGGGCGCACCGTCGAGGTCAGCAGCCAGAGAAAGGGGATTAAGATAAAAATGGTCAGGCAAAGCAGAGCCGCATAGACGGGGGCTTGCTCGCCCAGGCGACGCAGGATGCGGCGTGGTGGAAGCCTCATGTCTCGCCTCTTTTCGACATACGCAAATACACTGCCCCAAAAACCAGACTGATGAGCATCAAGACCATCCCGATCGCCGCGCCTTTGCCCAGGTCGTAATAACGAAAAGAGACTTTATACACCAGCGGCGCCAGAGTGGTCGAATCGATGCCAGGCCCACCTTCGGTGAGTAAGAAGATGGTCGTGAAATCGTTCATAGACCAAATTAAGCCTAACACGATCAGCAGCATTAACACCTGCCGAATGCTGGGCAAGGTAATATAGATGATTTCCATCAATGGATTACAGCCGTCCACGCGAGCTGCCTCACGCATCTCTTTGGGTATGGATTGTAAAGCAGCCAGGATCGCCACATAGTTATACGGAAACCACATCCACATGGCAACCAGCAAGATCGAGGGCCATAACCACAATTTATCGGTGAGAAACCCTACATTATCTGAGATCAAATGCAACGAGCGCAGATAATAGTTCAACAGACCCCATTGGCGGTCATATATCCAGCGCCATGAAAGCGCCGTGGTGGCAATCGGCATCATCCACGGGATAAGCACCACCGATCGCCACAACCACTTCAAGCGCAACTCGCGATCCATCAGCAGCGCCAGAACGAGGGCAAAAAGGATGGGTAAGAAGGTTGCACCGAGCACCCAAATTGCCTGATTCTTCAAGTACACCTCAAGGAAGGGGTCGTGGAACAGATTCTGAAAGTTGCACAGCCCACAGAAGCGTTCCGAATCGACCCCTTCAGTGAGTTTAAAGCGGTTCAGACTGAGTTGAACCGAGCGCGCCAATGGATAGCCAATCACTAACCCCAGAAAGAGAAAGCTTGGAATCAGCAAGGCGTAACCGAGAAAGATCTCGCTACGCTGGCGGCGTGAAATCAGCCCCCATCTCTGCAGTGTTAATATTCGATGGAGGTTGATACTCGTTGGCTGTCCCGGCATCGGCGCTGAACTCTGACTCGCAATAGTTTTATTTCTTCTTTGCCTCCTCGATCAACGGCAAAGCAATCTCGCGCATTTTGGTATAGAGCTCTTCGGGCGTGATCTCATTCCGATAGAGTGACACCATTAACGGGTAAGCCGCCCCCGTGATTTCATCGCGGGCAAGGAAGCCGGTCAATGGGACAATGCGGCTGATGCGTTTCATCTGCTCCCAACGCTCCCACCACCATGCAATGGACGGATCATAAGCTACTTTGAGGCGGTCTTCAATCGTCCAGCCAATGGTGGCTGGCACCGTGCCATCCTGATGTTTCCAGGCAGCTTTGGTCTGCGAGAGAATCGCCATCAGGTCCATTGCCGCGCGGCGATTTTTATCCGGAGAGGTTTTCAACAGATAAAAGCCGGTCAGGCTAAAGGTAATAAAAGGTTTCTTTTGGGGGCTGGAAGGTCCATACGGATAAGGCACCAAGCCGGTGACTTTCTCATTGACAATCTTGCCTGCCTCATCTAATACTTTCCCAACACTGTAGAACCAGTTGCCGTGATCCATCGCGGCGATCTGACCGGTTGAATAGGCTTGCTCGACCTCCGCCCAGGTCCAGTTCAAAGCAGCTTCGGGGGTCAATTCCATCAGCTTTTTGACGAATTCAGCCGATTGAATCCAGGCTTCTTTCTCCGAGCCATCCGGGCGGAAATCGCCGAAGGTCAGTCCGTTGCCCGACCAGGCAAACAGCAGGGAGTCCATCAAGGACCAGTCGGCTCCCATCTTGAAGGCATAGGGTTTTTCGAAACCGGGTTGTTTACTGATGGCTTGCATGGCGGCTAAAAAGCCCTCATGGCTTGCCATGCTGTTGGGATCGACGCCAGCCGCCTCCAGTAAATCGGCGCGCACGATCATAGCCTGATTTTCCATGCCCATGGCAGCCATCACCAAACGCCCGTCGCTGCACAAATCATTTGCCGGTGGTTGGAGCGTCTCAGGGATGCGGGAATCAACCCACCACTTGGGCATCTGACCATCGAGGGCGAGGACGAAGTCGCCGCTGCACCAGTTTTCGGTAGCGCCGCCCCAGTTATAGGTGATGTCCACCGGCTCGTTTGCCATCACAAAGCCCGCTGTCTTTTGGTCAATCTCACCCCAACCAACCAGCTCCCAATTGATCTTCCCATTGGGGTAGCGTTTCTTCCATTCAGCGGTTGCCCAATCCATCAGCTCCTGATTGTGCTCGGAGGGGTTGTTGGGATCGAACCAGTGCACGATGCGAATTTCAAGGGGATCGGTGCTGGCGACAGCGTTGATCCACTCATCGTAAGTCGCATCGCTCACCACAGGCGCCTTTGTCTCGGTTGGCGGCGAGGTGGGCTGACTGGGCGTCGCGCTGGGGGTGGGCGAGGGAGCACAGCGCGCCACAATCAAAGCGGCGCCTCCCATCGCTCCAATCTTCAGAAAATCACGCCGGGTAAGTTTTTTCTTCATGGCATCCTCCTTATCAAACAAAATCGAGCAAGCGAGAGGGTTCTAACTCAAAACAGGCGCAGGTCGGTCGCCATCGATCGTCGCCTGTTCAATCCCGAGAAACATACGCACTGGGCTGGGGGAGGTGGGCTTCTGCCCAGGCGATCTCCAGTCTCTCCAGACAAGCTTTGGTAGGAACGCCTCCTTCGCGATCCCACCCCAACAGCTCATAGAACGTCTTCTTTGCCTCTTCGACCTGATCGGGAGGCAAGTAATTGCCCGCTGAGGGACCTTCTTTAAAGGGCTGATGGAAAATTTTGGGCAAACGGTCGTCGGCAGCGGTCAAGCCCTCGCGCAGGTTGAAAACGCGCGCCAGGGTGTAAGCCCGTTCTCCAGCCCGCAACAGCTCTTCCATCGTTATATCCCAGCCGGTGACCGCCTGGATGAGTGAAACCAGTTGCGGGCGTCCAATGGTGAAGAAGATAAAGCCACAGAAGCCCATCAGATTCATCGTCACCGACCAGGGAATTTCGACAGCAGCCAGCCGCATCTTTTCTCGGCTGAGATCATCAATCGGCAAGGGGCGGTTGATGCCGAACGGTTTGAGAGGTTCGATGCTCTCTTCGGTGGTGTAATCGGTATCGTGAACGTTGTGGTTATGATCGGCGCCGGTGGGGGAAACGGCATAACCGATACCCAGTGCATACTTAATGCGCGGTTCATGCATGGGCACCTCTTGTCCTTTCACCTGAACGGCGAATTCTTCTGTGCCCCTGCCAAGAGCCCGCGCTGCCCGCAAAGAACCCTGCGAAAGCAGGTATCCAAAGCCTTCACGCTTGCCCATCTGCTCGACCGCTTCGACCATCGCCTGAGCGTTGCCGAAGCGTAAGTCCAGCCCTCCCGTATCCTGGAGGGTGATCAATCCACGTTCGAAGCAATCCATCGCCCAAGCCAGGGTCACGCCGGCGGATATAGTGTCCATGCCATAAGCATTGCATAGCTGGTTGGCGCGGGCAATCGCCGCCAGGTCGCTGATGGCGCACATCGAACCGAATGCCCCGATCGTTTCATATTCTGGACCGCCATAAACAGCGTCAACGGGGAACCTGCCTTCCTGGATTTCCACTACCCGCTTGCAATGCACCGGACATGCGAAGCAGGTATCGCGCTCTTTGAGGATCGTTTCGGTCATCGTTTCCCCGCTGATGTCCTCAAAGCCTTCAAAGACGCCCTGCTGAAAATTGCGGGTTGGCAAACCGCCGCTCATTTGATGATAGACAACGCCCGAGGCAGTGCCGTTCAAGCGCAAATCATTCGCCCAAGTGTTGGGGAAATGCTGGGCGTACCACTTCGCCAGGGCATTCAGGGCAGCCGCATCTTTGGGCAGCACCTTTTTTGCGCCTCGCACCGCTACAGCCTTCAAGTTCTTGCTGCCCATCACTGCCCCCAAGCCAGTACGCGCCGCGGCGCGATTGATATCGTGCATGATGGCAGCAATGGGAGAGAGTTTTTCGCCTGCTGGACCAATCTGCGCCACTCGAACCCGATGATCCCCCAACTCTTCATGAATCAAAGCCTGCGTGCGCGCCGTCAGACAACCCCACAAATGCCTGGCAGACCGAATTTCTACCTCGCCGTCTTTAATCCATAAGTACACCGGCGCGGGAGCTTTCCCCTCAATAATGATGGCGTCATAGCCGGTTCTGGAGAGTTCTGCTCCCCAAAAACCACCCACATCGGCTTCGCCAAAACCGTTGATCAACGGAGATTTTGCCCCGACGGCGTGGCGCCCACTGCCGCCGATAGCCGCCCCAGTGACCAAACCATTGGCAAAGATCAGTTTGTTATCAGGGGAGAGGGGATCAATGCCTGGCGGCAGTTCTTTGAGCAGGTAGTAGGCAATCAAGCCCCATCCGCCATAGTAAAGCCGCCAAAAGGGGTCCTCAATTTGCTCGACACGCCAACTGGAGTCACTCAGATTAACCCGTAGCAGTTTTCCGTTCACTCCCAAGACCATCTCCAGTATCTCCTTCAGGGGGGACATGCTTCAAGCGCTTCTGCAGGCGTTCCATCTCCGGCGTAACTACCTGTGAAAGATAGGCGCGGTCGGGGTTTTGATAAGGGTGCCTTTGAGCAACGCTCATGTTAAGCCTGACGCCTAACCCTGCTCCTTCGAGAATATCCAACATACCTTGTTGAGGGGTCTCGATCAACGGGTCAACCAACTCATTCCGCCAAGGCACATCGTTGGTCGGCAATTCAAGGATAACGAAATTGGGGGTACAAGCCGCCAGGTGGAGCGCGGCAGCAGTGGAAACAGGGCTGCCAGAATTATGCGGCGCAAAGCCAAGATACCGCGCCTCTGCCATCATGGCGATAAAGCGGGTTTCAAAAACTCCTCCGGCATAAGTAATGTCTGGCTGAACAAAATCCACGGCGCGGGCTTCAATCAAGCGGGCAAACTCATACTTGCCGTAGAGTCTTTCACCAGCGGCAATTGGAATCGGAGACCGTTGGCGCACATAAGCCATTGCCCGTTCATCTTCGGGCGGCACAGGTTCCTCCAACCAGAAGGGACGAAAGACAGCCAGCTCATTTGCCAATTCGATAGCTGCCGCTGGCGTGAACAAGCCGTGCGCTTCCAGCATCAAGTCCACCTCTTCCCCCACTGCCTGGCGGATGGCTTCTACTTCGGCAATGGTGTGGCGCCGTTGGACAGGTGAGAGCCAGCCGTCTGCGCCATGAAAGGGGTTCCACTTCAAAGCGGTAAAACCACCTTCTACCGCCTGTTGCGCAGCGCGGCATAGTTCATCGAGGGTGCGCAAACCCTCAAACCAGCCATTGTTGTACACCCGCACGCGTTCTCTGAGCTTGCCTCCCAAAAGCTGGTAAATCGGCGCTCCCAGCGCCTGACCAAGGATATCCCATAGGGCGATTTCGATGCCGCTGATGGCAGCCATCAGAATCACGCCGCCACGCTTGTGAAAGTCCTGATACAGGCTTTGCCAGTGGGCTTGGATCTGAAAAGGGTCTTGTCCGACGAGAACACGCGCCATGTCGTCAACAGCCCCCGCCACGGCATGTTCGCGACTGCGGATGGTGGCTTCGCCCAACCCGACCAATCCCTCATCCGTGAATATCTGAATGAAGGTAAAGTTCCGCCAATTCGCATAAACCAACGTCGCGGTGATCTGCGTGATTTTCATGGCAAAGGACTTTTATCTCATCATATCATCTGATGTCTAAATTAGTATAGCATTATAATTTAGCCAAGTCAAGCCGAATAAACCGCCCTTTTCAGGCAAATTGTGCTTGACACAGCCCTGATATAAGGCTAAAATGATGAAAATTCATCTGATGACCTGATGTCAAGGAAGGGCGATGAAAATTGCACGTACCAATATCGCTGATGAAGTCTCAAACTGGTTGATTGAGGCAATCCGCTCCGGGCGCTACCAGGCTGGCGAGCGCCTCCCCTCGGTTGAGGAGCTGGCAGCTATGCTAGATGTCGGGCGCAGTTCGGTGCGGGAGGCGCTGCGACAGTTGCAAGCCTTGGGATGGGTTACCCTGCAACAGGGCAAAGGCACCTTCGTATCGGCGCCAAAAGTGCAAATAGGTTCTTCTTTAGCCTCCTTCAGTGAGTCGGTGCAGGCGCGAGGGATGCAACCCGGCGGCGTCATTTTGCGTCGCGAAGTCATCCCTGCCCCTGAGGCAATTGCCTGTGAGCTGCAGATTGAGACCGACGAGCCGGTCAACCTGCTGGTGCGCCTGCGTCTCGCCAACGGCGAACCGGTCGCTCACGAGACCTCATACACCCCAACTTACTTGTTCCCCGATCTGCTTGACCAACCCTGGACGGTGAACACCTCTCTCTACCAGTTGTTAAGCGAGAAATATGGGGTGCGTTTTCTGTACGCGGTGCACACCCTTTATCCAATTCAAATTGACGATACTCTCAGCCAATTATTGCAACTGCCGATCGGCACCCCGGCGATTAAGCTGCAATCCACCCTCTATGGTCAAGATCATCAACCCCTTGAAACAGCCTTTGACGTATATCACCCTGACCGCTACCAATATACGGTGGTTCTGAAGCGTTAGTTCCTTTTAAGGAGAGAAGGACGCTATGTCGGCAATAAAAACCGTTCTTGTCACCGGTGGCAGTGGCAAAGCAGGCAAATGGGTGATCGAACACTTGCTGGAAAACGGCTACCAGGTGATCAACGCCGATCAGAAAACTTCGCCGTTGGCGCAAACCTATCACGTTGACCTGACCGACCTTGGGCAGACTTTTGGCGTGATGGAGGGGAAAGAGGCGGTGATCCATCTGGCAGCCATCCCCTGGCCGGGCGAACACACCGCCGAAGTAGTTTTCCGCAACAATGTCATGTCCACATTCAACGTCCTCCAGGCTGCCTGCGTGCTGGGGGTTAAGAAAGTCGTGCTGGCGGGCAGCGAATCGGCTCTGGGCTTCCCCTTTATGTTCCGCCGTTTCTCGCCCCAATATTTGCCCATTGACGAGGAACATCCTCTGCTTGCCCAGGATGCTTATGGGCTTTCCAAGATCGTGCTCGAGGAGCTGGCTAAAGGTTTCGTACGGCGCAGCCCCGATATGTCCATCATCAGTCTGCGGCTCTCCTATATCCTTCAACCGCAAGATTACGCCGCAGAGTTAGAAGCTGCCTGGCAGGATGAGCAGCGCAATGATTTTAACCTGTGGGCGTATATCGACGCGCGCGACGCAGCGAATGCCTGTCGCTTAGCCCTTGAATATCCACAGCCTGGATTTGAGGCTTTCTACATTGCCGCACCTGATACGCTGATGAAGCAGCCGACATTAGAATTGGTCCAGCGCTATTACCCTGGCGTGGAGAGGATAGCCGAGGGCTTTGGCGGGCGCATGTCTCCGCTGGACTGCCGCAAAGCCGAACGGCTGTTGGGATTCCGCCCTCAATACACCTGGCAGGATGTGCTGGGGGGACACTAGAAAATATCAACCCCTTGGGCACTCATGCGAGATGCTCTCGACGATCTGGAATTGCTGCGGTCTCCCCGCCAGCAGGCGCAGCGACCATTTGTCGTGCGTCTGTAGAGCTGGGCTACAGCCTTCCGCAATCAGCAGAGCCTCGCCAAGCCATCCAGTTTGCGCCTTTTGCCAGGCGGGGGAACTTCGCTCAGGGATTTCCCCAATCCACCCTCCAGGAAGCGTTTGCGGGGGCGATCCACAGTCGGGCGGCTGACATTGACCGCCGCCATGATCTGAGGATCGCTCAGGCTTTCATTCGCCTTGAGCAGGATCGTGGCTTGCTTGAACTTACGCGCCTTGACCGTGCCTTTGCGGGTCAGATGCTTTCCGATAGGTCGACCAGGTACCGTTTCTTTGGCATCTGCAAAACCCCCTTCGGCCTGGGGACTATAACGCCCAACGGCCTGCGCATAACCCGCGCGCGGAGCGATAGCGGAGCGCGTCGGGTGCAAGCGCGTGTTGGGCGCACTTCTGGCTTCACGAAGCAATAGCCAGAGAAAAACGATGCGCTTCCCATCCACAGGCGACCACCAGTATTGCGATAGCCAGCAATATGCCGACATTGCGCTCTCGGCTTACAGGCTGATGCTTTGCATTTGCGATTCTCTCAAGCGTCTGTCGCGGCCACTGTCCAATCAGACGGTACTTCGAAATCGATGTGGTGGCGGTAGCTGCGAGAACATAAGCAATTATTTCATAAAACCCGGAACTACCGAATACCATCATCGATGGCGGCAGCTTGCTTCCTAATGATAGGGCAAACGAATTTGTCCCTATCGCCATGCCAAAGACCACCGCGAGTATCGTGACTGTGCTATAGCCAAGCGGGAGGTCACGGGGAGTGCGAATTACGTTAGGCGCAATAACCAGTAAGAACATCGCCCCAAGATTGATTGCCAGAATTCGCAGCCATTCCAACCAAACGCTATTCCCCGCCAGGTTGTTTCCGGCTAACACCTGAGCAACATTGCGTCCTCGCAAAGCCCCCTCGGGGAGGAAAGAATAGCCCACTGTCCAGGCGGCAAAAAAGGCTATCAATACAAACCCGAGTAGTGATCCGAAACGAACCGGCAACTTGTCGTGCAATAGATGCTTCTGAAACACTTCTCTCCCCTGCCTATGGCTTACTGCAGCGCGCCTAACGTCCTGCGCCTCACCTGCGCGGCGAAGCACAGCGGAGCGGTCGGTAGGTACAAGCGCGTGTTGGGTGGCATGAATGAAATCATACCATCACACCCGCCTATCAGACAGAGTCTTCTGTAGTTTCTTCGTGCGACTGGAATGTTGGAGTGCAATTCCCGCAGCCCCACCCAGCCACGCGTGTGAGGGTCGTTTTATGAATAACTTTTCATTGCCGTCGATCCACCGAACCACAAAGTGCTCGGAGAATTCCAGTAAACCCAACCCGACTAGAAGCCAGTGTAAGAGGTCTCCGAATGAACTGAATAATGACCAGAGCGCGGCAATTGCTGTGACGATGAACGCTGCCTGTCCGAGGCGGTAAAGCGGGAATGACATCCCTTGCCGACCCGTAAGCTCATATGGGAATGATAAGAAGAACGCACTCCAGAAAAGGAGTGTTACCCCATAACCGACTAACGAGACGTAGGCAATCACACTGGTCAGAAGAGGCGCGTCTATAGCGATCGTTGTCAGAGCAATACCTGCTCCTGCCACCTGGGGCTGGGCAATGCTTAAGCAGCGTTTGCGGAAATTTGGTAGAAACAACCTTTGCGCTTAACGAAAGCGGCTCACCTACGCAGCGGCTGAGGCGACAGACCTCGGCGGCAGGGCCAAGCCACTCTCGCAACCGAGCAAAATAGCCGCGTTAGGGCAGCCGCAGGTTAGGTGCCGCCGCTATGATATCTTTCTCAATCCTAATCCGTCAGCGAACATCCTGGCTTCGTCATCGTACCACTGACCGGTGTGATTTATCTCGAGTATCTTCGTGACCGGTCGGCAATTCGCCGCGGCGATCCTGAGTTCGAGTCGGTAGATTCCTGGGGCAACGAGATGGCTGAGTGTGTTGGGAGCCACTTCTAGATCAAGCGCCAAGATTGTCTGATCTTCCGAGACATCAGGTAAATATTGCCCCGTTCTTGCCCTTATTTTAGGGTCAAGGATATGCCCAAGGTCGCAGTGTTTGCCCATCAATGGCGAGATACCCTCAGCGAATATCTCGGGGCTTGTGTCTCGTGAATGCGCCCACCGGAGATTCATTGGAAGGAACTGCTTTTCTTCCCTGAACGTGCCGTCTGCGTGACGACGCAGCAGCTTTGCGGCGAATACCTGAACCTGCTCGGCTCGCAGGTTTCCCTTGTTCTCTACCCAGACCCGCAGGTAGTAGCAAGGTCCTTGCTCGATCTTGCCTGTCTTATAGTTAGCATACGTTGCTACAGTCTTGTGGCAGTCAGGGGCAGCGAGCCGTACCATCGCCACTAGTTTTGGTCTACGCCATAACCGCGCGATGTCTTCTCTGAAGAGCGCAACAAGCACGGCAAGAAAAGTGGCGCCGGCAGTTACCCAAGCTGCTGCATCGCTTGTGCTCATTCTACCCTCCGTCTTCAAGAAAAATCAACTTGCATCTTGTATCCGCTACCAAGGCGGCGCCTAACGGCCTCGAGCTTAGCTGCCCGGCGGCGCAGGCATCGCTTGATTCATTATTGCACACCCTCGCAAGCGACGCACCTTCCGCTTTCGGAGCGCCAGTTGGGTCAGCTGCAGCAAGTTGTTGTGTGCCTCGCTAAGCCTGAACGGTCATATACTCTTGCTTGGTGGCGATCATGTATAGGCCTTTGCCAAAGTAGTAAACGATTGCCCAGTTTAGGATCGGAATGAATGACCAGACGAGCATGATGAGAAGGTTGGATATCTTGAGGACGCCGTACCGACCCTTTGTGGAAACGAGCCAAATGAGGACATAGCCTCCTAGAACCAATGCGCCAAGCAGACAGTCTAGAGTGGCAGTATAATCTGAGGAGTAGGTTGAGTAGTCGGTGGGATACAAGGCGACGCTGCACATGGTGACGCCAAAGCCGAAACCCAGCAGCGTGAGGATGCCTAGCGCGAGATACCAAAACCAAGAGATGGGTCTGGGTAGCTCTCTCTTGAGAATGGGGGTTGGCTGCTGAGGAACCGGAGGCGCGGCAGGGGAGGGCTCGCCACCGGCAAGCGAAATCGGTTGGGTAAGGTCGCGGCCACAAAAGCGGCAGACGACTGCTTCGTCCTGAATCCATTCCGCACAATACGGGCATTTCTTCATCGGTCGCCTCCCTTTATTATTCGGTCAGTGCGGTGCGGGCAGGAGCCGCCCAAAGGTTGGTTTCAGCGGTAGGTCGGACCGGCAAGACTCCCTAGCCAGCCAAAACCATCACCAGCAAAGCCACCCCGTACCGCCAGGGCGAAGCCCTGTCCGCTGCAAATGGTGTTGGGCTACCACGTATTTAACCTGCATCTTCCTCCATCTTCTCAATTGATGTCGGAAGCCGGTCATATTTGAAAATATCGCTCTCCGCAATTTCAGGAATTTTCACACTGTCAAGCATTGCCAATATCTGGGTAAGTATCGAAAGAAGATGCTCGCTATCGCGTTTTGCGGCCTTGGCAATAAGCTCAATATTTTCATCAGTACTTTCCAAATATGCAAGTTGAACTTTACGGAGGTTTTTGTTCGCGACCAAAGTACTCTCGTTCATTCGAAATAAATAATATGACAGAACAGGATCGTCAATACTGGCTAAAAACCCGGTTTCTTTTAGAGCGTTCCATGCACCTCGCGTGTATCGTAACGGGAATAAAAATGCAATATCGGATCTCGGATTATCGAGGGCTTCAATATAGCTTTTTGCACGAGTTTCGTTAATTTGCATTTCTGCCTTTAGTAGACCGAGTGACTGCTCTCTTATCCTAATCGCTTTTTTCTTCTCGCCCGGTTGGGTAACGATGAGATAGACTGCAATTGCTAGAAGCGCATCCGCAGCGAGATTGGCCAAGAAGTTTACCCAGAAATCACTCATAGGTGTAGCTCATTGTCGTAGATCATGAAAAATCCCGCTATTCATCTTTATAATGACAAGTTGCCCAACGGTCTGCGCTTCAGCGGTGCGAGCGAAGCGATATCAAGTGCAAGCGCGTGTTGTGGTGTTACTTCACTTTAACCTCATATTTGTCAAACCTCTTTATCATCCCAAGCAGTGTTGTTGACGACATCAATTTCTTGATTTTGCCATTGTTTTCCCATTGTTCTGGCGGAACATTTTGAAACAACTCGCTATCGTTTGCAATAGTGTCAACGCGTGCATACAAATAGCCAACAATATCTGCATAAAGAATACCGACTGTATGGAAATTAGAGCGTGAGACAACTACATCTTCAAGCAAAGTGTAACCGCGTTTTTCAACAACTTGAATTACTGCATCGTAGATCTCACGTGGTGAAATATCATCTCGACGATCACAGTGTAAGGAGAGTACATCCTTCCCCGCTCGCTTTTGAGCCTTGGGCAAAGCCTTCTCAAGCAAAATAGGAAGATATTTCAGATATGTCTCTTTCTGGTTTATTGAAGGCATTTTTAGATAGGTAAATTTAACGTGAGTTCGGGATAAGGAGAGGATCTCCAAAAGGGAGTAAACTTTTGTTACCACAACAACAGTTGAAATCCCAGGAGATCCTCAATGGACAGTTTACTCGTTTTATTCTGTGATGTCGATGATTTTTGCAAAGCATTTCTACCCATCTGGAACCGGCAACTACTTGCCAGCGGACAAAAGCAGCGCCAACGGGCACGTTCATTGACCATCAGTGAGATCATGACCATCCTCATTGCCTTCCATCAATCGCACTATCGAGACTTCAAAGCCTATTACCATCAACAGGTCTTGAACCATTGGCGGGCAGAGTTCCCTAATCTGGTCAGCTATTCCCGTTTTGTGGAGTATATCCCGTCTGCTTTGGTACCGCTGATCATGTACCTGCGCACTGGCTGTCTGGGCAAATGTACCGGCATCTCATTCATTGACTCCACGGCACTGGCGGTCTGTCTCAACCCACGCATCCACGCCCACAAGGTCTTTGCCGGCCTGGCTGCCCGCGGAAAAACCTCCACCGGCTGGTTCTTTGGCTTCAAACTGCATCTGGTCGTCAATGACCGCGGCGAAATCTTGCAGTTCTGCATCACGCCTGGCAATGTGGATGATCGCAAGCCAGTGCTACGCCTGGTTAGGAAGCTGTTTGGCAAACTCTTCGGAGATAAGGGCTATATCTCTCAGCCTCTGATGCAGTCCTTACGTGAGCTGTTTGACATCCAACTGATTACCAAACTGCGTTACAATATGAAGAACCAACTCATGTCTCTGTCTGATCGCATCTTGCTCCGCCGCCGGGCTATTATTGAGACGATCATTGATCAACTCAAGAATATCTCCCAGATCGAGCATTCGCGTCATCGCAGTATCACCAACTTCTTTGTAAATGTGCTGTGCGGCTTGATTGCTTACTGCCGCCGTCCATCAAAACCGTCTTTGGGCTTGGACGAGTACCTGCCCTTGCCCGCTTAACCCGAATTCACGTTAAATTTAACTCGCGCATTTCGCTTTGCTGTGTTGAGTGCCAAAATATCAGATGCTATTTCAATTCGCTTCTCTATTGGCACATTGGTATCACCACTCAATGCCGAAAATAAATATGACCCTTTAAACTCAATATCAGTATTCCATCCCCCGCGTTTCAAAGCGCGCTGAAAATCATCCTTTATCTGACGATAAAAATTACTATTTATTGTTGCACAGCAAAGCCCGAAATAGTCTTTAAATTTCGTATCGCTAGTCTCATCAACAAACGCGAGAAGCATTAGCATTACTCCCTTTTGCTTTGAGCAGAGCGGCCCAACGGCTCGCGCTTCACCTGCGCCGCGGAGCAACATCGGCTGTAACCGCGTGTTGTGCCGCGCCCCGATTTTGAAAAGGCACGCTGGCATTACTGCGTCTTTAAGCGCGAAGCATTTTGCGCAAAGTAATCGCAGTAATCCGTCACGCCGCAAATTGAACACAGCGGATTTTGCTCTAAACAAATACCACTGGCAAGTCCAAATTCTTGAGACTCTACGTGGCCGTAGGTGGCAAAAACAATATCAATATATCGAATAGGGTGACCTGTTGCCTGAGCAAATTTTCGCCCTTGGATTACGGTCTTTAGAAGTTGCTTGTCACTTTCGATAAGCCCCAATCGCTGAAAGATGCGGCATACGACCCTATCTGGCTTGAGGACAGGCAAGCCAATATCCGTCATGACGTGATAAGTTGTAATCCTGCCCAGACCTTTGAAGCGATATTCCAATTCCTCCTTCAAGAGCATCAGGTCCTCGAAGGAAGCCGTGGGCGAGAAAGAGTCAATGTATGCCTGGAACGAGCCGTATTCGTTGACGATGCTTTTGAAAACTTTTGCGTTCTCGATACAGGCTTGAACTTTATGCCTATTCCTTATCATTTTCGGGTCACTGAGAACTTCGTCTGCCTTATTCTCATCATAGCCTGCAACGGTTTCGTAATCAGGGAAGTATTGGCGAATCAAATCTATTTTTGCATTGACCGTCGCGGCTTTAAACCCTGCATAGAAAACGACGTAAACCAGTATCCAGTAGTATTCGGCATCGGAAAACGTCTTACCTTCAAAATGTTTGAACTCATCAAGTTTGGCGCGGATTCTATCGGGGGAGAGATTAGCCGAACCGACGCTGATGAGTGTGGACTCGACTTTCTCGAAGATGGTCTTGTAATCTTTCATGTGCCGACCCTCAAAGCCTTTGGTCTGTGTGAAGCCGCCCAATTATGGTTTTAACTGCGATTCGCCTGAAAACCGCCTAGAGGCGGCAAATGCCAAAACCTTGTATCATTTACATATCTGCACATTAATCTGCAAAAAAAGATCTAACCCTTGCCTGCCTATAGCACCTTATATCCCTTCGATTACCCTCTTTATGGTTATTCTATTCCTATCATAGGAAAAGTCAAGCGCCCTTGTCAAAAAATCCTCGACCGGGCGCGCGACATCCACCGCTCCAAACACTATTCTTGCCGCACCGAACAAACCTATCTGGACTGGATGCGCCGCTTCATTCTCTTGCATAAGAAACGCCACCCCTCTGAGATGGGCGCTCCGGAAACGCCGTCCTGAGCCTGTCGAAGGATCCATGCCTTCCTCACCCACCTCGCCGTCGAGAAGAACGTCTCCGCCTCGTCCCAGAACCAGGCATTCTCTGCTCTCCTCTTTCTCTACCGCGAAGTCCTCCATCAAGACCTCGATACCATCATCCTCCCCTCCACCGCCAAACGCCCCGCGCGCCTGCCCACCGTGCTCATCCGCCAGGAAGCCCACCCAATCATCAGCCGGATGACCGGGATCTATAAACTCATGTACCAACTGCTCTATGGCTCTGGCTTGCGCCTGAATGAAAAGCGCCCTCCCTTTCAGGAAGGCGCTTTGTTGTCTGATGAACTTCGGGAGACAGCGTTATCCGGCAAGCACAGGTCGGAATTTATAGCCGTAGACCAGCAAGCCGCGCTCGTCGCCATCGGAGCGCAGGCGGCGCGTGACCATCTCCACCGGCATGCCGATCTTCACCTCGTCGCTGGAGACGTCGGTGAGCTGAGCGGTCACCAGTGGACCTTCCTCAAGCTTGACCAGGGCGACCGTGTAGGGGGCAAACTCCTCATATCCTGCTGGGGGTTCGTAAATCGTCGTATAGGAGTACACCTCGCCGCGCCCACTGAAGTTGTAAAGTTTTCTGGCTTCGCCGCCGCATTCCGGGCAGACATCGCGCGGGGGGAAGAGACGGGCTTGACAATGGGGACAGACCTCACCAACCAGACTGTATCGCTGTTTGCGCAATCGCCAATGGCGTGGAATTTCCATAAATCGTGCTCTCCTTCGCTCTGCTGTGCTTGATGTTTGCGTTTTGCAACCATAGTTTAGTAAAAAGAGACTCTCAAGAACTATCAGAGTTTCTACAGCAGGGCATTCTTAATCAATTGTAAGGCGAGAAGCGGAGCGATCATCGAGGCGCTCCAACACGTGGGCAACGGCGCTCGAAGCCGGGCCGCCCAGGCACTGGATCAATGCCCGGCGCGCCCCCGCGATCTGGTTTGCGCCAGCCTTGCCGCGCAACTGGAGGCTGGCTTCGACCGCCTGGTACACACCGGTTGCTCCGCCTGGATTGCCGCGTCCCTTCAAGCCGCCCAGGGTGGCAATGGGAATCGCCCCGTTCAGGCTGATGTCTCCATTCTGAGCCAGTTGCCAGCCCTGCCCGCGCGCGGCGTAGCCGGCAGCTTCCAGCGAGAGGGCGGCGTAGATCGAATAAGCGTCGTATAGCTCGAACAGATCAACCTGGTCTGGGGCGATGCCGGCGCGCCACAACGCCCGCTCCACCGAGAGGCGGGCAGCCTGAAAATCGAGCGGGTCGGGGCGATCGTGCAGCGCCAGCGTGTCGGTTGCCATGCTGGAAGCAGCAATGCGCACCAATGGGTGGGGATAGCCGGCGGGGAGCAGGTCGGAGCGCGCCAGGATCACCGCCGCGGCGCCATCGGCGAAAGAGGCGATGTCCAACAAATTGAGCGGTTCGCTGACCAGGCTGGCTTTCTGATAGGCGCTGGCGGAGATGGGTTTTGGATACATAGCGTTGGGATTGCTGGCGGCGTTGGCGTGAGCGGTTATGGAAAAACCGGCAAAAGCCTGGCGCGGCGCTCCCGTCTCGTGCAGGTAGCGGCGCATCAACAGCGCTGCCTGCGCCGTGGAAGTGATCCCATGCACTGCCTCGAAGTCGCTGTCGGCGGCGCTGGCGAGGGCGGCTTCGGCGGAGGCGCCGATCTGATCGGTGAACTTCTCCACGCCTACCACCAGAGCTACATCCGCCTGACCCGAGGCGATTGCCAGATAGCCGGCGCGCAGGGCAGCGCCGCCAGAAGCGCCCGCAGCCTCCACGGTGAAGGCTTCGATACCCGACATGCCGGCAAAATCGGCGATCAGCGCCCCCAGGTGCGCCTGGTTGGATAACAAAGGCGCCAGCATGTTAGCGACGATGACAATCTGCGGCTGCAACCCGCCCGCATCTTGCTGGGCAGCCTGGATGGCGTGTAGCGCCAACTCGCGCAGGGAAAGATCCCAATGCTCGCCGACAGGACTCTGACCGATGCCGGCGATCAACACGTCTGCCATAGACTCACTCGAGAACCGCCGCCAGGGTTCATTCCATCACCAGCTTGCCGCGCATGCGAGCGTACATGGCATAGTCGATCTCGATGCGCCGGTCAATGTAATCCTGAGTGCGCGGGGCGCGGTCGCGCCGTTCGTTGATCAGCTTGGTGACGCGCAGGATGAAGGCGTCCGAACCGGCGCCGGAACCGAAAGATACCATCAATATGCGGTCGCCCGGTTGGGCTTCATCCAGGATGGCGGTCAGACCAATGATAGCTGCGCCGGCGTAAGTGTTGCCGATCAGCGGCACCAGCAGACCAGCAGCGATTTGCTCTTCCGTAAATCCTAATTGAGCAGCCACGCGCTGGGGGAATTTGGTATTGGGCTGATGGAAGACAGCGTACCTGAAATCCGCTGGAGCGGCACCGCTGGCGCGTAAAATCGCCTCGGCGGCTTCGGTGATGTGGGTGAAGTAGGCTGGCTCACCGGTGAAGCGCTGCCCATGTTCCGGATATTTGGCGTAGGCGCGACGCCAGAAATCCGGCGTGTCGGTGACATACGAGTAGGCGCTTTCGATGACCGCCAGCGAATCCTCCGCCGGACCGAGCAAGAAAGCAGCCCCACCAGCGCCGGCGGTGTATTCCAATGCATCGCCCGGGCGCCCCTGGGCGGTATCCATGCCGATCGCCAGGGCGTAATCCGCCATGTTGGAGCCCACAAAGCCAACCGCGGCGACCATCGCCTCGGTGCCGGCTTTGCAGGCGAACTGCCAGTCGGCTGCCTGGACATTCGGCACGGCGCCGATCGCCTCGGCGACGATGGTGGAGGTGGGCTTGACGGCGTAAGGGTGCGATTCGGAGCCGACCCAGACGGCGCGGATGCGCGAGGGCGAGACGCCAGCGCGTTTTAAGGCATTGCGCGCGGCTTCGATGGACATCGTGGCGACGTCTTCGTCCAGCCCTGGCACGGCTTTCTCCTTGATTGGCAAACCGCCCTGACCGTCAGTCCAGATGCGGGCGACCTCACGCGCCGGCAGGCGATAACGCGGCACGTAGGCGCCGTAACCGGCAATGCCCACCGGGCGGGAGGGTTTGAGCAAAAGACCTTCAAGAGGTAGTTCTTCGTTCATAGAATCGTTTCAGTTCCTTGTTGCAAGATTTCCTGGGCGCGATCAATACGCACAGCGTTTTCAGCCACCATTTGTTGGGCAACCCGTTCGATTTGCTCGCCAACTGCGCCGGCAGCGATGGCTACCTGGCGGGCGTGCAGGCGCATGTGACCGCGCTGGATGCCCTCGGTCGCCAGGGCACGCAGGGCAGCCAGGTTCTGCGCCAGACCAACCGAGGCGATGATCTCCGCCAGTTCGCCAGCGGTATTGACACCCATCAGGCGCAAGGCGGCGCGAGCGGTGGGGTGGACGCGGGTGGCGCCGCCGACGATCCCCACCGCCAGGGGCATCTCCAGGCTGCCGACCAGATTACCGGTGGCGTCGCGCCCCCAGGTGCTCAGCGGGGCATAGCGACCGTTGCGGGCAGCGTAGGCGTGCGCTCCGGCTTCGACGGCGCGCCAGTCGTTGCCGGTGGCGATCACCACCGCGTCCACGCCGTTCATGATGCCCTTATTATGCGTGGCAGCTCGATAGGGATCGGCGGCAGCGAAAGCCCAGGCAGCCAGGATGCCATCGCGCACCTCAACCCCGCTGTACTCACCAAAAGATAGCTCAGAGAGCAGAATGGTGCAACGCGCCCGCACCAGGCGTCGGTCCGCCAGGTTGGACAGGATGCGCAGGTGCACCCGACCGCCGGTGAGACGTTCCACGAGAGGGGCAAGCCGCTCGCAGGCGGTATTGACAGCGTTGGCACCCATGGCGTCGCGCACATCATAGATCAGGTGCAGCGCCAGGAACGGACCGATGGGCGATTCGGAAATCAGGCGCACTTCCAGGTCACGCGGACCGCCGCCCAGGCGCTTCAAGACCGGGTCAATTTCCGCAGCTTCTGCCAGCAGGCGTTCTTTCTGCTCCAGCAGGACCAAACGGGCGCTGGGCAGGTCGGGGAGATCGAGCAGTTGCATCTGCCCGATCATCAGCGGAGGGTCAGCCTGGGCGATGAAACCGCCGCCAGGACGGGCGAGCTTCGCCATGAAAGAAGCGCCAGCCACCACCGAGGGCTCCTCGATTGCCATCGGCACCAACACCTCGCGCCCGTTAACGATGAAGTTCAGAGCAATACCAAGAGGCAGGGAATGCACGCCGACCACGTTCTCGATCATGTGCTCCGCCTGAGAGGCTTGCAGCCCGGCTTCTCCGCTCAGAGCAGCCAGTTCTTCGGGGGAAAGGCGATCTGCCAGCCGTGCCAGACGTTCTTCTCTCGACAGGTTATAAAAGCCGGGTATTCGAGAACCCTGCATTTTTATGCTCATTACTCTCCTTATACAAACCGACCAGGTTTACATTGGCTAAACGCAGTATCCGGCTCGAAGACGCTGGGGTAAGATCTTCCAGGTCAGGGCGGATTTATACGGCGGTTGGGCTGGCAAAAACTATCAGGTTGCCTTTCAGAATTGCCAACCGTTCGTCCGTTTCTACGCTATTCTAACTGAGCGCTGATACTTTTCATAGCAATCTAAGGTAAAATTACGAAAGGTGAGGAACACCCCATGGCACTGCTGACTCGAGAGCAAATGGAAGAAAGGCTGGCTGCTCTGCATCAAGCCAGCCTGGAGCTGGTGCGTGACCTTTCGCTGGAAGTAGTGTTGGAGCGGATCGTCCACCTGGCGCGCGAGCAGGTTAACGCCGCATACGCCGCGCTGGGCGTGGTGGATGAGGAGGGCAAGCTGGTCAAGTTCATCCCCGTTGGGATGACGCCCGAGGAGGTGCGGCGGGCGGGAAATCCGCCGATCGGCAAGGGGTTGATCGGAGCCATTGGCATGGAGCGGCGCACGATTCGCGTCGCCGACCTGCGCAACGATCCACGCAGTGCGGGATTTCCGCCAGGTCATCTGCCAATGACCTCCTTCCTGGGGGTTCCTATCCTGCAGGGTGAAAAATTGCTCGGTCAGATTTATCTGACAAACAAGATGGGGGGTGATGAATTCACCGAAGCTGATGAGCGGGTGATCGAGACGCTGGCGGCTTACGCGGCGGTGGCGATCAACAACGCCCGCATGTACGAGAGTTTGCTGGCGCGCGACGAAGCGCTGCGCCAGCGCAACAGCGACCTGGCGCTGATCAACGACCTGGCAGCAACCCTCGCCAGATCGCTGGACGTGGACGAGATCCTCGACCAGACGCTGACGCGCTCGATGGCTTACCTGGGGGTTGGCGCGGGTGAGATTTTCCTGCGCGAGGAGAGTGAGAAGGAACTGCGCCTGGCGCTACACCGCGGCGAATTCCCGGGCGCCTTCCTGACCAAAGATCGTTTTCGCCTGGGCGAAGGCTTCATCGGTTTGGTGGCAGAGACCGGCAAGCCGCTGGCAACCTCTGATCTCTCCAACGACATGCGCTACCTGCGCCCGGCGGTGGTTGCGGCAGGATTTCGCTCGATGGCTTGTATCCCGTTGACGGCGGGCGGCAGGGTGGTGGGGGTGATGAGCCTCGCCAGCCGCAATGAACGCCGGTTCGAGGAGCGCGAGTTGAATTTGCTGACTGCCATCGGGAGCTGGGCAGGGATTACAATCGAAAACGCCCGCCTGCACCGCCAGGCAGGACGGCTGGCGGTGCTGGAAGAGCGCGAGCGCATTGGCATGGACCTGCATGATGGCATCATCCAATCCATCTACGGCGTTGGATTGGCGCTGGAGTACGCACGCATGGCGCTCGATGAGGACCCGCATCAGGCGCAGCAGAAGCTCGAACAGGCAATCGAGGGTCTGAACCGGGCGATTCGCGATATCCGCACCTACATCCTCGACCTGCGCCCACGCCAGTTTCACGGCGGCGACCTGATGGATGGCTTGCGGCGGCTGGTGGATGAATACCGCGCCACCGCCCAGTCGGACGCTACCCTGCTCGGACCTAAGGATAACCTGGTAGACCTGCCCCAGGCGCACGCCATGGCGCTCTTTCACATCTGCCAGGAAGCGCTGGCGAATGCCGCCAAGCATTCCCAGGCGCGCCGGGTTGACGTCCGTCTGTGGACGACGCGCGATCGCGTCCTGCTAGAGGTGGCAGACAACGGTCAGGGTTTTGACCTGCGCAAAATGAGCGTGACCATTGGGCATGGACTTTCGAACATGCACGTGCGCGCCCGCAAGGTAGGGGGAGACGTAGAGATCACCTCGGCGCCCGGCGAAGGCACCACCGTGCTTGCCTGGGTGCCGCGCCGTGATGAATGAATAACGTCGGCAACGTTGCCCGCCGATGATGATGGAGATAATCTCCAGCCGGAACAACCCCAAAATCAAACGCATCCGGGCGCTCAAAGAGCACAAGGCGCGCCAGAACAGCGGACTGACCCTGGTCGAAGGCATCTTTCCCGTTGGAGAAGCAGCGGCAGCCCGCACAAAGGGCGTGCGCATCGAGACCATCGTCTATGCGCCAAGCCTGCTGAAAAGCGCATTTGCCAGCGGGCTGGTGGAGCAACTTGCCGCTCAGGGAGTTGTCTGCCTTGCAGTCAGCGCGGAGGTCTTCGCCTCGCTGGCAGATAAAGAGAACCCCCAGGGCATCCTGGCAGTGGTGCGACCGCCCCTCTATGACCTCGAGCACCTCAACCCGACAAACGCTGCCTGGTGCGTGGCGCTGGTCTCGCCGCAGGACCCTGGCAACGTGGGCAGCATTATCCGCACGATGGACGCGGTCGGTGCCAGCGCCCTGTTGTTGCTGAATAGCGATCTCGACCCCTATCATCCAGGCGTGGTGCGCGCCAGTATGGGGACGGCGCTATGGATGCCGGTCGCGGCAGCCGGCTTCGAGAGTTTCGTCCGCTGGACAAGACAACACGCCTACACCATCTACGGAACATCAGCGCATGGCGTTCAGGATTACCTCAGGCAAGACTATCGGACACCCTGCGTGTTGCTGCTGGGCAGCGAGCGTGAAGGCTTGAGCGCCAATCAGCGCGCCGCCTGCAACGCCCTGGTGCGGCTGCCAATGCGCGGCAGGGCGACCTCGTTGAACCTGGCGGTGGCGTGCGGCGTGATGCTTTACACCATGTTGGAAAAGTTGACCGCTCAAGGAAAATGAAATCAGCCGAGCAATGCTCGGCTGATATGCAGTGCCCCCAGGGGGATTCGAACCCCCGTTTTAGCCTTGAAAGGGCTGCGTCCTGGTCCCCTAGACGATGGGGGCGCGTCTGAACGATCGGCGCTCATTGTACCCAACAACACCAGGTTTGGCAAGGTGAGAAACGACTTCCCAATTCTGGGGGGGCATGATATAATCCCGCGCCGCGCTACACCGGGCGGCTTGGGTTGCTGCCGGGGCGTTGGAATTGACTGTCAAAGATTTCTTGAGGATGATTAGCAATGAGCGAGTTGATAAAAGCCGTCGAGGCACCTGCCAATGAGAATGTGCCGCCGTTAAACCCTGGCGATATGGTCAAGGTCTTCATTCGCATCAAAGAGGGCAACAGCGAACGCACCCAGGAGTTTAAAGGCATGGTAATTCGCGCCCGCAACAGCGGCAACAACGCCAATTTCACCGTACGGCGCATCGCCAGCAACGGCATCGGCGTCGAGCGCACCTTCCTGGTAAATTCCCCACGGCTGGAGAAAGTGATTGTCGAGCGCCACTCCCACGTGCGCAGGGCGCAACTCTATTACCTGCGCGGCAAGACCGGCAAAAGCTCACGTCTCAAACAAAAGTTTACCGCCTGATAGCGCTGCGCGCGTTGGGTTGCTGCGCCTATTCCTGTGCTGAACTCAGGGCGCGAGACCGACGATGAGCGCAGCGCTGATCGGCGTTACCACCACCCGCCAGACAAATTCTTCTGGGTTGGTGACTCTTGGCGTGATGCAGGCGTATACGGAGGCGTTGTATCGAGCAGGCGCCTGCCCGCTGCTGATTCCCCTCGGCATACCAAAAAACAGGTTGGATGAGCTGATCCAACGTCTGGATGGCATCCTCCTACCCGGCGGAGGTGACATCGACCCGGCGTGCTACGGTTCGCAGCCGCATCCGAGCCTGGGCAGCATCATCCCCGACCGCGACGAGTTGGAAATCGAGCTGGTGCGACAAGCCGTCGCGCAGGGCATCCCGTTCCTGGGCATCTGCCGCGGCTTGCAGGTCACTAACGTTGCCATGGGGGGCAGCCTCTACGAAGATCTCAGCGACCAGCACCCCGGTGCTCTTAAACACAATTACACGAAAGGGTATGCGCGCAATTACCTGGCGCACCCGGTAGAAGTCCGGGCTGGGACATTGCTGGCACAAACGCTGGGCGCGACGCAGGTGATGGTGAACAGCATACATCATCAGGGCATCCGTGAGCTGGCAAGCAGCCTGACCGCCAGCGCAATTGCCCCCGATGGGGTGATTGAGGCGATCGAATTGAACGGGCATCCTTTTGGGTTGGGCGTTCAGTGGCATCCCGAGTGTTTGCCCGAAGACCCGTCCATGCGCGCCTTGTTCAGGCAGTTTGTGGCAAGCGCGGAGGCGCGCCATGCCCGCTAATGGCGATGAGTCGCCGCTGGGGGTGTTCGATTCCGGCGTTGGCGGTCTCTCGGTATTGCGGGCGATCCGCCAGCTCCTGCCCGCAGAAGACATCCTCTATTTCGCCGACCAGGCGCACGTGCCCTATGGTCCGCGCCCAATGGAGCAGGTACGCGCCTTTGCTGATGGGATCACGCGCTTTTTGCTTTCTCGAGGCGCCAAGCTGGTGGTGGTGGCGTGCAACACCGCCTCTGCCGCCGCGCTACAATACCTGCGGCAAACTTTTCCCCAGATACCTTTCGTGGGCATGGAGCCGGCGGTCAAACCGGCGGCTGAGACTTCGCAGACCGGCGTGGTGGGCGTGCTGGCGACGCCGGCGACCTTCCAGGGAGCCTTGTACGCTTCGGTGATCGAACGCTTTGCGCAGGGGGTGACCGTGCTCCAACACACCTGCCCCGGGTTGGTGACGCAGATCGAGAGCGGCGACCTATATTCAATGCAGACGCGCCGCATCCTGGAAGAAGCCTTGCTGCCCATGCTGGCGCAGGGAATCGACACTGTTGTGCTCGGCTGCACTCACTATCCGTTTGTCATCCCCTTGATCGAGGAGATTGTGGGGGAGAAAGTGCGGGTGATCGATCCAGCGCCAGCGGTGGCGCGACAGGTGCAGCGTCTGCTGAGCGAAAGGGGTGTACAGGCAAAGGAGAACCGTAGCGGGATTGTGCGCTATGTCACCTCGGGTGAGGCGCAATCCCTGGAGCGCATGTTACCGCTCCTGTTGGGGGAAAGTGGAAAGGTGAGGTGCGTCCGGTGGGTTGATGGATCGCTCCAGGAAACAGGCAGCTAAGCGAAGAGCAAATCCTTAGCCGCCGGCGCTGGCGAGCATTTGTCCATCAGCGCCATAGACCTGAAACCAGACTCGCGGCTCAGCCTGCGAGAAGTCCACGCGCACCGCGCCAAAATTGGCTTCGTGGACGGTGAAGGCTCGCTCCAGGCGCTTCAGCGGTCCAAAAGGCAAGGGGTTATACAGGATACGAGTAAGCCGGGCTGGCTTTTGCTCGAAGGGAGTGGAGCAAAACTCCCACAAGTGGATGGTGGAGCCTTGGGAGCCGTATAGCTCGGCGTGCACAGCGTGGGCGGCATGTAAATCTCCCGCCAGCACGTAGACGCCCCGAATGTCATTAGCTGCCAGGAAGTGCAACAGATGATCGCGTTCAGCGGGGAAGCCAGACCAGCGGTCGCGAGGGATATCCAGCCACAGGTTATACAACAAGGAGCAAGACGACACCAGGAACTTGACCGGGTATGCGTCTTTGACCTGCAACAACCAGCTTTCCAGCGCCTGCCATTGATCGGCGCCGAGCATCGAACGTTCTCTGCGGTTACGCACGCGCATCGTGCGAGTGTCCAGCACGAAGAAAGCCGCCGCGCCGAAGTTAAAGGTGTATGCGAGAGACCCTGGGAGGCTGGCAGCCAGGTCGTACTGCCCCGCCTGGTTGATCACCGGCGGCTGCAACAGGTGCGGGGCGTGCATGAACTGGTGCTCCCAGCAGGCTTGCAGCGCATCTTGTACGCGCTGCAGGGGGAGATGGCGCTCCTGAGGCGGACGACCCTGAAACCAACGCATGACCTGATCCCACCAGGGGATAACAGCCCAGCGACGCTGCGAATCGAGCCAGCGCCAATCGTCGTCAACTTCGTGGTCATCCAGCGTCATGAACACCGGCAGGTTGCTCAACAGGCGGCGCAGGGCTGGTCGCGACCAGGTGTAGGTGTACACCTGCCGATATTCTTCCAAAGTGCAGGCGATCTTGCCAATCCCGTTATATGCAAAGGCATCGGCGTAAATCTGATCGCCGATCATCAGCAGAAAGCGCAGGTCATCCGTCTGGCGGCGTTCGTCCAAAGCAGTGAAAATCTTGCCGCCATGCGCATCGGCAGGGCGAAAGCAAGAACCGAAAGCAAAATTGAAGGAATTTCGGCTATGTGGTGGCGGGAAGGTGGAGAAGGCAGGGTAGGGAGCTTTGAGCGGGCGCGGCGGGGCAGCGCTCAACGAAAGGCTGTAATGGTAACGGGTGGCGGGGCGCACGCCGGACAGAGGCACGACGCCAGCAAAACCGCTGGCGGATTCCAGCGGCAAGGATGTGCCCACTAGTTGCGCATCACTGAGATCAGGGTTGGCGCCGATCCAGGCGTGAAGCACGCCCTCGCCGTCAGCGCGCCCCCATAAATGGGCGCGATCGTGCGCCACTCCACCAACGATCGGACCCAGGATGATTTTGCTCATGGCGGTATCCAGTCTGCGCTCTGCTTGGCGCTCTCAGGCCAGTTGCGTTTGCCGCTCCAGCTCTCGATTGAGAAGGCATAGACAGCCGTGCGCTTGAGCTCCGCCTCGGTTATCGGGCGATAGTCCTGTCCGGGCGATAATCCAGGAAAATACTTCTCGATCAAGCCGTACAGGGCACGGTGTTTCTCGGCTTCATCTTCGACCAGATGGAGCACGCCGAAGACAACCACGCTCTCATACTGGATGGTGAACTCCAAGGCGATGTTGGATGGCAGCAGCGCGCCGCTCTGGCTGGTTTCAAAGCAGGCGCGCCCGTTTTGCTGGACATTCGTATGCAACCTTCCGGCAACCGGACCATGGAAATACAGGTGATGCCGATCGGCATCGTACCAGAACAACAGGGGTGTAATAAACGGCTGGTTTCCCCAAAGTGTGGCGAGATGCCCGACCTGGGCACGTTGCAGGAACTGGCTGATCCATTGATCGTCGCAGGCATACTCTTTGCGACGCAGGACATTGATGGGCTCGGAAGTGGTTTTCGCTTTCGACATGCTACGATCCTGTATCAGCCGGGCGCACCTGCAAGTCAGCTGCAGTGACAGTGAGCCCGGCAAAGTTCTCGAAACTAAGGTCGCGGAAGGCATAACCCCGACGCTGGCGCAGCCTTTCAAACAAGGCGGTATAGCTATCCAGGATGCGCGCCTCCCAGTCCAATCCCAAGGCTTCGGAAACGGCGCGGATATTGGCAGGGTCCGCCGCCTCGATCTCAGCAAAATTACCGTAGGGCATCTCATCCAGGGAGATCTCCGAGTCCTGGTAATTATACGTCGTGCGATACTTCTCATACATCAGCACCACCTGATAACCCAGCGCTTCCAGCAAAGCGCGGGCGTCGGCAAAATCGCTCACCACCAGCTCGATCTCCTGACGCAGACGCGCCCCCTGGAGCACCTCACCAGGACCTTTATAGGTCAAGTGAGCCAGGTTGTCTTGCCGCAGGCGCAGGACGCGCATCTGGCGCAGCAACTGACCATCAGAGGTGTCGAAGCGCAGGTTGATCTCATGCGTGCGCGGCTGTAAAAGGCGAGCGGAAAGCGCCGTCAGGCGCGCGGCAAGGGCAGGCAGGTTGGCAAGGTAAAACTTGACCTCGATTTCCTGCTGGTTTTGCGCCATTTCAGACTACGCTCAGCAGGGTCTGCTTGAGCTCCACGCTATCGCCCTGCTTCACCCGCAGCCGGGTGACCGTCCCGGCGCGCGGCGACCTCAACTCATTCTGCATCTTCATCGATTCCAAAATGACCAGCACATCCCCCTTTTGGACTGCCTGACCCTCTGCAACGGGCACCGAAACCACCAGACCAGGCATGGGAGCGCGCAGGTGAAACTCGCCGTGCTCAGCAATGCGGCTGCGAGCAGCGCTGCGCAGACGGCGCTCGCGCTCATCCTCAACCACCACTTCGTAAAGCACCCCGCGCAACAGCACCTGCCAGGCGTCATCGCCAGGGAATACGTAGGATTCAAAGGATCTGCCATCCACCAGCAGAGAATAAACCGGCTGCTGTTGGATGGATTCAAAATCCACCTCATAGAGCACGCCATCGACCAGCACGTGCTGATCATCGACGATTTCAACCAGGTATTCCCGGTTGCCAACCGAAGCCACGTATCTCATCTACTGCTGCGCTCCGTTTTCAGCTATCTTTGCAGCCGTTCCCATCGACCGAGCCACTTCCAGTTGCTGGTGTCGCGTTCGCCGCGCTGGATGATATGGGCAGCGCGTTGCGTCTGCCAGTGGGCTACCAGGGTCGCCAGGATAGCGGCAATCTCTGGATAAGTCTGACGGCTCTCTTCCGCCGGCTCCATCGAAAAGCGCTCCTCGACGAAGCGTGTATCGTACTGTCCAGCCATGAAACGATGCGAATCCATCAGGTTCTGGTGAAAGGGGATATTGGTGCGGATGCCGACGATTTTATACTCTTCCAAAGCCCGGCGCATGCGCAGGACAGCTTCGGCGCGCGTCTCTCCCCAGACGATGAGCTTGGAAATCAGTGAGTCGTAATAGGGGGAGATTTCAAAGCCGGGATAGACGCCGGTGTCCACGCGCACGCCGGGTCCGGTAGGCGGCATGATGTGAGTGATTCGCCCGGTAGAAGGCATGAAATTGCTGTATGGGTCCTCGGCATTGATGCGGCACTCGATTGCCCAGCCTTTGAGCGAGATATCCTCCTGAGCGTAGCGCAGTTGCCGACCGCGGGCAATGCGAATTTGCTCCTTGACGATATCAACGCCGGTGACCATCTCGGTGACGGGGTGTTCCACCTGGAGACGGGTGTTCATCTCCAGGAAGTAGAAATTCTTATCCTTGTCCACAAGAAATTCGATGGTGCCAGCGTTGACATAGCCTACCGCCTGCGCTGAGCGGACAGCCACACTGCCCATGCGCTGGCGCAACTCCTCGTCGTCAGCGACGAAAGGCGAAGGGCTCTCCTCCAGAAGTTTTTGGTGGCGGCGCTGCAGGGAACACTCACGCTCGCCCAGGTGGATGACATTGCCGTGCGCATCCGCCAAAATTTGAATCTCGATATGGCGGGCGCCCTCGAGCAGTTTTTCCAGATAGACGTTCCCATCGCCGAAGGAGGCTTCCGCCTCACGGCGGGCAGCCTGCAGCAAGGCAGGCATCTCTTCCAGACTGCGCACCTCACGCATGCCTTTGCCGCCGCCGCCAGCCGTGGCTTTTATCAGCAGCGGGAAGCCGATTTGAGGCGCAAGGTTGAGTAACTCATCATCCGTGAGGGCGCCCTCGCCCTCGGTGCCCGGTACCACCGGCACCCCAGCGCGCGCCACGGTGGCGCGGGCGATGGCTTTATCCCCCATGGCGGCAATGGCTGACGGCTTTGGCCCGATGAACACCAGATCTGCATCCAGACAAGCCTGGGCGAAATCCGCCCGCTCAGCCAGGAAGCCATAACCCGGGTGGATGGCTGTCGCCCCTGATTTAAGGGCGATCTCGATAATACGCTGACCGCGTAGATATGATTCGCGCGAGGGAGCAGGTCCAAGATAGTACGCTTCATCGGCATAGCGCACATGCAGTGATTGACGGTCGGCTTCAGAAAACACCGCCACGGTTTGCAATCCAAGTTCTCGGCAGGCGCGCAGAATGCGCACCGCAATCTCACCCCGATTGGCAATCAGCACTTTGCTGAACACGTAACTCTCCTCGGGTCAAGTATACCCTTAACGCAGAAAATCAATCACCTTTCGATTGAAAACCTCGGCGCAATCCTGGGGCAGCATGTGCCCTGCCCCTGGTAGCAGCCACAGGCGCGCGCCCCGAATGGCGGCAGCAATGTCCCGAGCGTGCTGAGGGGAAGCGTGCTCGTCTTGTTCCCCTTGAACCACCAGGGTGCAACAGGTAATCTGAGACAGCGTCGGGCGCATGTCCCATGCCAGATGCTCGACTTTATACCATCCATCGTACCAGTTTTTGAACACAGAGGCGGCTTTCTCTCCGTGTTGACGGAAGAACTTCTTCTGGAAGTCGGGGTCGCTTTCAAAGGTGTGAAGAATCATCTGCATCCCAGGCTGCATCTTGGGCTCAATGTAGATATGCGCTGCGACGACAACCAGCCGGGTGACGCGTTGCGGGTTGGCGGCGGCGAAGTAGAGGGCTATCGTGCCACCATCGCTGTGACCAATTAACGCCGCCTGGTCGATTTCGAGCTGGTTCATCAACTGCTCGAGATCAGCCAGATCATCGGCAAAGTAAGGTTGACCAAGAGATGGGCGAGCATCGGACTTCCCATATCCCCAACGATCGTAGGCAATCACCCGAAAGCCTGCCGCCGCCAGGTCGGGGATGTTCGACTTCCAGGCGCGCACCGAGCCCAAGCCATGATGGAGCAGAATCATTGGCGGGGCATCCTGCGCGCCATGAATTTCCACATGTAGATTGTGACCACGAATAAGCATGCAAGCATCCTGCGGTAAAGAAGGTGCGGAAACGCGCGGGTTGAGCATCAATCAGCACCTAGAGCGGGATACATCCATGCTTCTTGGGTGGGTTGGTATCGCGCTTGTTGCTGAGCATTTCCAGGGCGTTGATCAGGCGTGGGCGTGTCTCGCGCGGTTCGATAATGTCGTCAATATAGCCTCGCGAGGCGGCGACATACGGGTTAGCGAATTTCTCGCGATATTCCGCCACCAACTCGCTTCTACGTTGCGCCGGATCTTCTGCCTGGCTCAGTTCTTTGCGGAAGATGATATTGACCGCTCCCTCCGGACCCATCACGGCGATCTCAGCGGTTGGCCAGGCGAGGTTGACATCGCCGCGAATATGCTTGCTGCTCATCACGTCGTAGGCGCCGCCATAGCCCTTGCGGGTGACCACGGTGAGTTTGGGCACGGTAGCCTCGCAGTAGGCATAGAGTAACTTGGCACCCGAACGGATGATGCCGCCGTGTTCTTGCGCCGTGCCAGGCAAAAAACCAGGGACATCGACAAAGGTGAGCAGCGGGATATTGAAAGCGTCACAAAAACGGACAAATCGGGCTGCTTTTTCGGAGGATTTTATATCCAGCACACCTGCCAGGACTGCTGGTTGGTTGGCGACGATGCCGATCGAATGCCCACCCAGGCGCGCGAAGCCGACGACGATGTTCGGCGCATACGCCTCATGAATCTCAAAAAATTGCCCATCGTCAACTATTAAGCGGATTGCTTCTTTAATGTCATAGGGCTTGACCGGATCATCGGGGACGAGGTGGTCGAGCGCCTCTTCCATGCGCAGCGGGTCATCCTGAGTGGGCACAAAGGGCGGGTCATCCATGTTATTCTGTGGCAGATAACTCAGCAATTTTCGGATTAGATAAAGCGCATCGCCCTCGGTGTCGGCAGCCAGGTGGCACACGCCGGAGATTTCCGAATGGACATCGGCGCCACCCAGTTCCTCAAAGGTGACATCCTCATGGGTGACGGTTTTGACCACTTCCGGACCGGTGACGAACATATAAGAAGAATTCCGTACCATGATGATGAAGTCCGTCAGAGCTGGAGAGTACACCGCCCCGCCGGCGCAAGGTCCCATGATGACGCTGATCTGAGGAATGACCCCAGAAGCCAGCGTATTGCGCAGGAAGATGTCGGCGTAGCCGCCCAAAGAGACCACGCCTTCCTGGATGCGCGCCCCGCCAGAATCGTTCAAGCCGATGACAGGGGCGCCATTTTTCATTGCCATGTCCATGATCTTGCAAATCTTTTCTGCATGCGCCTCTCCCAGGCTGCCACCAAAAACGGTGAAGTCCTGGGAGAAGATATACACCAGGCGCCCGTCGATAGTCCCCCAGCCGGTGACCACGCTATCGCCCAGATATTTTTGCTTGTCCAGCCCAAAGTCAGTGGTGCGATGAACCACGAAAGCGTCAATTTCGCGGAACGAACCCTTATCCAGCACCAGATCAATGCGTTCTCGGGCGGTCAACCTGCCGCGGGCGTGCTGAGCGTCTATACGCTCCTGTCCTCCCCCCAGACGCCCTTGCGCTCTCAGTTGGCGTAATTGCTGGATTTTATCCTTATTACTCATGCTTCTCTCCAAAATATGCTCGCACGGCTGGCCGAGATGACAGCCAAACCGCCATCAGAATCAGAAAGCCATTCAGCCCAAGGGCGAAGGCGATGTTCGCCTGACCAGCCTCAGCGCTCATCCACAATCGATCAATCCAGTAGTACAGACTATAGGCAAGGGCGAAAATCGAGAAAGATCGCAGCGCCCAAAAGTGACCCCGCCATAAACCCCAGGCAAGAGCCGCTCCGACGATTCCCCAGATCAACCCGCTAGACGCAAGATAATACGGATGATCCATGGGGAGCGCTACGAGAAACTGCCAGAGTCTCAGGGTCTGAACAAAGCGCACCAGGTTGAAGCCTGCAATGCTTAACACGCCAAGCATCAGCAAGGTTACGCTCTTCGGGCGCGACGACGCAGAAGTGGACATTATTGGATCAGCCCAGGATGAGCATGCACAGGTGTAATTTTACCCTTTCCTCCTAATGAAACAGAAGGATCAGGGCGAATCATTCGATCTGAAGCGTGATCTTGCCCATTTGTTCGCCTGCTTCCAGACGCTGATGCGCCAGGCGCGCTTCCGAGAGTGGGTACGTACGGTCAATCACCGGCTTCAGCGCGCCTTTGAAGACTAGCTCCATTACTGCAGCAAAATCTGCATGTGTGCCCATTGTAGAACCGATAATCGAGAGATGCTTGCCAAAGATAAAGCGGTTGTCAATTTCGAATTTAGCGCCGCCGGTGTTGCCCACGGTCAGAATACGCCCGCCTTTGCGGGCGGCGCGAAAGCTCTGCGGGAAGGTGGTGCCAACGTTATCCACGACGACATCCACGCCACGCCTGCCGGTCATCTGGTAAACAACCTTGTGCCAGTCGGGTTCCTGACTGCGGTCGATCAAATAATCCGCGCCCAGAGACTTCGCCAACTCGAGTTTCTGCGGCGACGAACCAATCACGTAAACCGTAGCGCCAGCCAGCTTTGCGATCTGAATAGCAGCCGTGTTCACGCCCCCCGAAGCGCCCACCACCAGCACGCTCTCGCCCGGACGAAGATTAGCACGGGTGATGAGGGAATGCCAGGCGGTGTGAAAGACCAGCGCAGCCGCAGCTGCGGCGTGTTCATCGAAGCCCGCCGGCAGCGGATAAGCGTTTACCGCCGGGATGACGACGTATTCCGCATAAGTTCCGTTGCGCGTCTCGCCCAGCAACTCCCACTGCTCACAGCGGTTGTCCAGACCAGCCAGGCAATATAAGCACCTGCCGCAGCTCAGGTTCGAATTGATCACAACCCGCTCGCCAACCCTGGCTGGATCAACGCCAGGACCAACTGCGGCGATCTCGCCGGCGCCATCGGCGCCACAGATGTGCGGGTAAGCCAGCTTGATGCCCGGCCAGCCGTTGCGCACCCACACATCCAGGCGGTTCAGGGCGGTTGCCCTCAAACGCACCAGAACCTCGCTCGCGCCTGGTTGTGGGGTCGGGCAGTCTGTGTATTCCAGAACTTCTGGACCTCCATGCCGATAGAACAATACTGCTTTCAAGTGAACCTCCGGAAAAATATGTGATATGCCCTGGCAAGCGCCCATCGCAGCCAGAAACGAAAGAGATCGTAAACAGTGCGCAGGATCAACGATGGTCGAGCTCCGGTGGGTTTGCCGCTAAGGCGCGGCAGGTAGCGAATCTCGACTTCAACCAGTCGCAGACCCCTATCGCGAGCCTGGATCAGAATCTCGGGCAGGAAAAAGGCGCTGCGCCAGCACTCAAGTCGTACCTGGCGCAGGAATGCCATGCGATACATGCTGATATATTGAAATTGACGCAGGCGCATCCCAAACAAGAGCTGGATCAGACGGATGTTGACCCACGAAACCAGCCGGCGGAAAGGGGTGTAATCGCGGCGATCTGAGCGCAAGCCAACCACGACATCCGCCTGGGGGGCAGCTTCTAGGTAGCGCATCAGCTCGCCAGGTTCGAGCGCCAGGTCGGCGGGGATCAAGATCAGCCATTCGCCGCGCGCCTGACGGATTGCTGTTTGCAACGCTCCGCCTACCCCCAGGTTTTTCGGATGGTGCTGGACGCGCACCTCAGCATAGCGGGCAGCCAGCTCATCCGCCAGGGCGGGGGTGCGGTCCTGGCTGCCGTCATTGACGATCAAAATCTCATACGAAACCGGAAAGGCGGTCAGTTGGGCACGGAGCACCTCCACGCTGCGTTCCAGATTTTCCTGCTCGTTGTAGGCGGGGATGAAGACGGTCAGGAAAGGCTTCATGGGAGCAATTTTATCTCCCGAATGTGGATGTTGGCGCTTTCACCGGCTTCGGGGTTATGGAATTCAAGCCGCAGCCATGAGACAGGAGGCAGGTCTTGCGAGAAGGTCATCTCCAGGGCAGGCAAGCCAGTGGCTTTTCGGTATTGCTCGCGATAGATTATGGCTTCACCGCCAAGGGAAGGAAACAGGCTGGCGGTGACATCGTAATTCACCGAGCCGAAGACGGCACGTATACCGTTCAGGCGGCGGGGTTGCGAAAAATAAAACTCCAGGATAAAGGGGTTTGCCTCCAAGCCGCGCATCAAGGTGAACTCATCACCGTCGAAGATCAATTGCGGCGCGCCCATGTCAATCTGGGAATGGCGCAGACGTAACAGCTCTCCCTCGTAAACAACCTGGGCTTCTACAAGCTGTTGCCGGGCGGCTTTTTCGGCGGCAAAGATCGCCGCGGCTTCGGGGGCGTATTCCAGGCGCGTTACGTAGAACCCGGGTGAGCCATCCGGATATGGAATGGTTTGCTCAACCTCGACCCGGGAAAACTTTGGGCTGACAAGCGCCTTCTGATACTCAGCAGCCGTCATGATAAAGAGCGTATCCCGATTGAGCGGCAGTTGGCGGAATAGATAGCTTTCGACCCCGTCCATGCGCACGCGGCGCTGCTGCTCCGGACTGAGGAAGAAACGGATGAAATTGTCTGCGCCATTCGCCCAGGTGGATGAGACAAGAATCGTTGCTGAAGGCTCTTTTTGCAGCAAGGCGGGGATGACCTCTTCGAATAACTGTCCGGCGCCGTACTGCATCCCATACAGCCCATAATCTTTGAACCAAAGCGGACCCTCCACCAACGCCGTGCGCAGCAAAAAGATATTTGCCCCGCCCAACAGGATGAAAACCCCAATCGAAAGCGGTTTGAAAGTTAGCCGCAATCTCGATTGGCGCAACAGCCAACCCAAAGCCGCCTCCAACCCCAACCCGATCAGCAGCGCTGCGGGGATGATGAACGCCAGCACACGGGCGATGCCGATGTCGACCAGGGCTGCCCCAACCGGGGTAGCCAGAGCCGCCAGCACAACCGCGCGGTGGGTGGGAGAGCGCAGGCGCAACAGGCACAACGCGATTCCGATCAGGAATAAAGGCAGAAGCAGCGTCGGAATATGGGCTATCCCTGCCATGCGATGGCGCGGCAGGTCGTGTTGGTTGGGGATGAACCAATATTGCGGACTCAATCCGTAGACATACTTTTGAGCATAGATCGCAACCTTTTGTCCCAGCGGCATTGGCTGTAACCAGTAGCTGTTGATCATGCGCAGATGACTGGAGACGGCTTGCGGATGATGCAACTGAAACGAGATGAGCGGCAGTGCCAATACCAGGGCAACCAGTGCGCAGAGCAACAGCATCTTCCAATGGCGCACGTGATAGCGTATGTCGGAGAGGAACAACAACCCTGCTGCTGCGACCAGGATCAGTTGAGCGTTGGAATAGGTGTAAAAGGTCAAAGCGGCAAAGAAGACGGCAGGGAAGAGATAACGCGGCGATTTACTCCGGTACAACAGGTAGAAAAGCAGGAAACAGCCGTAAAAGGCGGTTGTCATCACAGTTTCGAAAGCCGTGCGTGAGTGCAAGAACCAGGCTGACATCACGCCCACCAGCAAGATTCCGCTCCACCAGAAGCGCGCCTGGAAGGCTGATTTGAGCATCCATGCTACCGAGAGCGCCCCCAACAGGCTAATGGCGGCGGAGGTGGCGCGAGCGACGACAATAGACTTGCCGAAAAGCGTGAGCGTGGCAGCGTGGAAGTACATCGAGATCAGGGGCGTCCAGCGCAGCGCAGCGGCTTCGACGTAGATCGGCAGCAGAGGACCATCGGCGGCGCGAAAGCCATGCGTCAGCAGATTCTCGGCAAATAACACCTGCACCGCCTCATCACCGAAGAAGTAAATGGGGAAATCTGTTAAGGCGTAGAAGCGCGTGAAGGCGTAAACGCCGATGCTCAGGATCGCCAGCGTCTTTTCAAACGTGAGCCAGCCTTGTAGCGCCCGCAGCGGGCGCAAGCCCGATCTCACCAGCCAGATATCCAGCGCAATTGCCAGTACGAGGGCAATGCCAACCAGCAGGGGAACCTGATACCCCGCCATAGGGATTATCGCAGACCGGTCTCCAGCCTCGCAATCACCAGGCGCTGAATCTCGCTGGTGCCTTCATAGATTTCGGTGATCTTGGCGTCGCGAAAATAGCGCTCGATGGGCAACTCTTTGCTGTAACCCATGCCGCCATGAATTTGAACTGCGGCGTGCGTAACGAACATGGCGGTCTCCGAGGCAAACAGTTTCGCCATGGAGGCTTCCAGGGTAAAACGTTCACCGGTTTGCTTGGCGCGCTCCTTCGCCAGGGCAGCGTTGTACACCAGCAAGCGAGAAGCCTCAATGCGCGTTTTCATATCCGCCAGTTTGAAGGAAATCCCCTGAAATTCGCCGATTTTTTGCCCAAAAGCTTCACGCTCGCGGGCGTAGGCGACGCTGCTCTCATAGGCGGCTTCGGCGATCCCCAGCGCCTGGGAGGCGATGCCTATCCGTCCAGCGTCCAGGACACTCATGGCAATTTTGAAGCCCTCGCCTTCCTCGCCCAGGCGATTTTCAACCGGCACGCGATAATCCTCGAAGACGATCTCGCTGGTAGCCGAGGCGCGGATACCCAGCTTGGGCTCCTTTTTGCCGCGGGAGAAGCCCGGCTTATCCGTCTCGATGATGAAGGCAGTGATGCCGCGATGTTTCTTCTCCGGCTCGGTCATGGTGAAAACCACGATGTAGTCGGCGACAGGGGCGCTGGTGACCCACGATTTACGCCCGTTGAGAATATACGTATCCCCGTCGCGGACGGCGCGGCTGCGCATGTTGCCAGCGTCGGAACCGGACATCGGTTCTGTGAGCGAATAGGCGCCAATCGCAGCTCCGGAAGCCACAGCGCGCAGGTACTTCTGCTTCTGCGCTTCCGTGCCGAACTTGAGGATGCCATAGCAGAACAGGGAGTTGTTCACCGACATGATGGTGCCGTGAGCGGCGTCCACCTTGCAAATTTCTTCGAGCGCCAGCACATATGCCAGGGTATCCAGTCCGGCGCCGCCGTATTCCTCGGGCACCTCGATACCCATAAATCCCATCTCGCCCATTTTCTTGACAGTTTGATATGGAAATTCGCCGCTTTCATCGAACTCAGCGGCGATGGGAGCGATCTCCTTTTGGGCAAAATCGCGGGCGGTCTGGCGGATCATCTCGTGTTCTGGGGTGAAAGCGAACAGATAATTGCCTGTCATCGAATCCTCCAGCGCAATTCGTTTCCCTGTCATTATAGCATGCTCCTTTTTCAGAATCTCCTGGCTCACTGAAAAAATGAATGAGCAGCGCTTGACAGGCGTTCAAAGCAGGCTATACTGACGTTACACACCCGAAAGGCAAATAACAAGATGACAAAATCCAGCCCACCATACGATAGCGCGGCGGTGATCTCTGCCCTGCACGCGCTGGCGAACCCCGAAAACGTAATTGGTATGGCGCGCTATGGGATCAACCCGCAAAACACTCTGGGCATCTCCATCCCTGCGCTGCGAAGCCTTGCCAAACAGATCGGTCGGGATCACGAACTGGCACAGGAATTGTGGGACTCGGGCATCCACGAGGCGCGCATCCTGGCTGCTTACATTGACAACCCCCACCGCGTAACCCCCGAGCAAATGGAGCGCTGGGCGGGAGATTTTGACTCCTGGGATGTCTGTGACCAGGTCTGCGACAATCTCTTCGATCGGACGCCGTACGCCTGGACAAAGGCGCTGGAATGGAGCAGCCGCGAAGGCGAGTTCGTCAAGCGGGCTGGCTTCACCCTGATGGCTTGCCTCGCCTGGCACGACAAAACCGCCGAGGATGAGCAATTCGAGCGCTTCCTGCCCATCATCCTGCGCGAGGCGGGCGATGAGCGCAACTATGTCAAAAAAGCTGTCAACTGGGCACTGCGGCAAATCGGCAAACGCAACCGCGCTTTGAACCAGAAAGCCATTCAGACTGCAGAGGCGATGGCGCAGTCAGCCTCACGGGCGGCGCGCTGGAACGCCGCCGACGCGCTGCGCGAGCTAACCAACAACAAACTCCAGGTCAGGCTGGTTGATTGAAAGCCAATACCCTGGACGGCAGATCAGGCAATCGCGGCGGGCTCTGGCTCTGGTTCTTTGCGGGACGATGCCGGTGGGGAAACACCAATCGGCTTGCGGAACGCAGCGCCTGGCTTGGGCGGCACCAGGCTCATGGCATATTCAGCCAGGGCGGTGATGGTCAGGCTGGGGTTCACCCCTGGATTGGCAGGCATGATCGAACCGTCCGCCACGTACAAACCCGGATAATTGTGTACCTGGCAATCCAGCCCAACAACGCCGGTGTCGGCGTCTAAACCCATTGGGCAGCCGCCCAGGATGTGAGCGGTGATTGGGGTGTTCAGCAGGCTTTCGTTGAACGAACCCGCCGGTATGCCGTTGATTTTGCTGGCGAACAGGCGCGTGACTTTATGACCGATCTCGATCGAGGGCGGCACGGCGCTCTCAGGGCTGGCGGAGGTAACCAGCCCACGCCGGAACAGCGTGAGCAGGCTGCGACCCAGGCGCATCTTCAGGAAATTATCCTCGGTTTGCATCACCAACAAGATGGTAGTGCGCCGCGCCCAACCGGGCAAAACGTGCGTGCGTAGAAAGTCAATCGGGTGGCGCAAGACCAACGCCAGGGCGATTAAAAAGTGACGCAGCGCGCCTCCGTAGGTCTCGAACAGAGGACCAGACAGGTAACGCATCAGCGACGAACCGTCTGGGTAGCGAACCGGCTCAATCGCCGTCACCCGATCTGCCATGAAGAAGGATGTGATGGCAATCCCTTTGGAGAAATCCGGTTGCGAATTGCGGCTGGTTGCTCCAAGCAACGTCTCGCTGTTGGTGCGCACCAGGTCGCCCAGGCGTGGCGAAAGCCGCGGCAAGGTGCGGGTGAAATCCCGGCAGCGCAGTAGCAATTTGAGTGTGCCGATCGTTCCAGCAGCAAGCACGATGTTACGCGCCCGCAGGCGCCGCTCTGGCTTGAACAACCAGGCGGTGGCGCGATGGTAAGCCACCTCGTACCGCGCTCCATCCGGCTGGTTGGCAGGCAAAGGGCGAATATCATGCACTTCAGCTTCTGCGCGTATCTGCGCGCCGTACTTCTCGGCGAAGTAGAGATAGTTCTTCATCAGAGTGTTCTTGGCGTTCTCTCGACAGCCAACCATGCACGCCCCGCAGTGGGTGCAGGTCTTGCGCGGCGGTCCCTGTCCGTCGAAGTAAGGGTCGGGAACGCTGGCGCCTTCGGCTTCGCCCTGCCGAGCAAACAACACGCCCACCTCGGTAGGGCGGAATGTCTCGGCGGTGCCCAGCGAGGCGGCAATATCTCGGAGGATTTCGTCAGCTGGCCAGAATTTCGGGTTGGGAACCACACCCAACATGCGCCGGGCGGTATCGTAATGGGGTCGCAACAGGCTCTTCCAATCTGCCAGGTGCTTCCAGGCAGGGTTGGCGAACAGGCGCTCATCCGGCTCCATCAGGACATTGGCATATCCCAATGACCCCCCACCTACGCCGCTGCCGTGCAGCACCCACACGTCGCGAAAGGGGCTGATTTGCAAGATGCCGAAGCAACGCAGAGCTGGCGCCCAGATATATTTGCGCACGTTCCAGTTGGTTCTGGCAAAATCCTGGTCTTCATAGCGCTTGCCGCGCTCCAGCACTAGCACAGAATACCCCTTTTCAGCCAGGCGCATGGCAGCCACACTGCCGCCGAAGCCAGAACCAATAACCACATAGTCATAGGTATCAGAACCCTGGAGAGCGCTCATTGCCCGCCTGCCATTTCCCTGCTGCTAGTACTTGTAGAAACCTATCCCCGTCTTCCTGCCCAGATGACCGGCGTCCACCATCTTGCGCAGCAGGTACGCAGGACGGTACTTGTCATCGCCCAGGTCACGTTGGAGCACTTCCATAACAGAAAGCACCACGTCCAAACCTACCAGGTCTGCCAGAGCCAGTGGGCCAATGGGATGGCTCATGCCCAGGCGCATGACGGCGTCGATAGCTTCGGGTGTGCCAAGACCTTCTTGCAAGGCGAAGATGGCTTCGTTGATCATCGGGCAAAGGATGCGATTGGAGATGAAGCCCGGCGAGTCCTTGGCTTCGATCGGCTCTTTGCCCATCGCACGGCAGACTTCCAGCGTGGTAGCCGCAGTTTCATCCGAGGTCTTCAACCCGCGAATTACCTCCACCAGGCGCATCAAAGGAACGGGATTCATGAAATGCATACCGATCACCTGCTCGGGCCGCGTGGTGGCGGAGGCGATTTTGGTGATGCTGATCGAAGAGGTGTTGGAAGCCAGAATCGCCCCCGGTTTGGCGCGTTGATCCAGATCTCGGAAGATTTTGAGCTTCAGCTCGAGGTTTTCCGTGGCGGCTTCGATCGCCAGGTCTGCCTGTTCAACCGCGTCCAGGTCGGTATGAAAGGGGATATTCAAAGCCGCGTCGACCTGCTCCTGGTTGAGCAAGCCCTTGCTTTTCAGTTTTTCTACCGATTTGGCAATATTTTCCCGGGCGCGCTCCAACTGCTCAGGCAGGATATCCATCAGGTCGACGCGATAGCCTGAGGTAGCCGCCACCTGGGCAATGCCGTGGCCCATCGTGCCGGCACCGACGACGAAGATGCGTTGGATTTGCATGGTTGCCTCCAGATTGAGGAGAAACGGGTGCTTTACTCGATTTCGATCGCCATTGCCACTGCCTCTGCTCCCCCAAGACAGAGGGCGGCGATGCCGCGTCGCAAACCGCGGTCTTTCAAAGCATAGATTAGCGTGGTGAGGATGCGCGCCCCGCTGGCTCCAATCGGATGCCCCAGGGCGATCGCCCCGCCATGGACGTTCACTTTATCCCAATCCCAACCCTCGTCCGCCAGGGCGTACCCGTCTGCCAGCACCTGGGCGGCGAAGGCTTCGTTTAGTTCGATTAAATCCACCTCTTCCAACCGCCAGCCGATTTTCTTCAACAGGAGCGGGATGGCTTTGGCGGGGGCGATGAAGAGATACTTCGGCTCCACCGCCGCCTGGGCATAACCGACAATGCGCGCCAGCGGTTGGCGACCCAACTGATCGGCTTTGTGGCGGCTGGCTACCACTAACGCGGCTGCCCCGTCATTCAACCCGGGCGCGTTGCCCGCGGTAACCTTGCCATTCTGGACAAAAGCGGGCTTTAGTTTCGCCAGCGCTTCGAGCGAGGTATCCCGACGGGGGGTTTCGTCTGTGTCGAAAAGGGTCGCTTCGCCCTTCTTGCCGGGAATTTCCACCGGCACGATCTCGGCTTTGAACTTGCCGGCGTCAATGGCGGCGATGGCTTTCTGGTGGCTGGCAAGGGCATATTCGTCCATCGCCTGGCGGGTGACTTCATACTCGTCAGCGATGAATTCGGCGGCGTTGCCCATGCTCCAGTTCTCGAAGGGATCCCACAAGCCATCGTGGAGCAGGGCGTCGGTGAGCTGGAGATGACCGAAGCGCAACGCACCGGTGCGCCCATCCACCAGATAGGGAGCGCGGCTCATGCTCTCCATGCCGCCAACGACGAACAACTGCCCATCCCCCGCTTTAATCGCTTGCGCCGCGAGCATGACCGACTTCAAACCCGAGCCGCAGACCTTGTTGATGGTGGTGGCGCCCACCGAGGCTGGCAACCCGGCGAAGATCGCCGCCTGACGGGCGGGTGCCTGCCCCTGCCCGGCTGAGACCACGTTGCCGAGAATCACTTCGTCAATCTCTGCCGGGTCGGGCAGAGCGGCGCGTTCAACCGCAGCCTTGACGACGATAGCGCCAAGTTTAGGAGCAGGAAACCCGCTCAGGCTGCCCTGAAACCGCCCGCTTGGGGTGCGTACTGCGCTCAGAATAACAGCCTCAGAATGGTTGACAGACATGATGGAACCTCCTTGATGAAGCTGATCTGGCTCCCGGCGTCTGGAATTCACGATTCTTGCTGCCAGGCTTGGCTGACTCGCCGGTAGGTCTCCTCCAGCGCTTCAGGAAGGACGCGGGTGTGCGCCAGAGATAACATAAAATTCGTATCTCCTTTCCAGCGCGGCACAACATGGAAATGCACATGCCCGGTAATCCCTGCCCCAGCAGCCTCGCCTAAATTGATCCCGGCATTGAAACCCTCAGGTTTATACACTTTCTGTAAAACCTGGATTGAGCGGTTAATCAGCTCCATGATCTCTGCCCGAGTCTCGGGATCGAGTTCCTCCAGCGTTGCGGCATGAGCATATGGAACGATCATGAGATGTCCGCTCGTGTATGGATAGCGGTTCAGGATGACAAAAGCCAGCCTACCGCGGTGGACAACCAGGCTCTCAGGGCTATCGGCGCGCGCCAATTCCTTGCAGAAAACACAGCCCGGCTCATCTTGATGACTTTGAATGTAATCCATGCGCCAGGGGGACCAGATGTAATGCATTGGGTGTGGATTTGGTTTATTCTGAGTTTGAACAGATACGTCAGCTCACAACAGACTGATCAGGAATTCCATTCGTAGTATGAACGCCCGTCTGTATTTTAGCAAAGAATCGAGAGGCGTGGAATAGTTGACACTCGACTGGAAGGGGAGTATCCTTCTTGTGCGGTAGAAACCCGTTATGAGCCAGTTGCCTCTCTTCGACCTGCCTGCCTGGAGCGTCTCCGAGATTACGCGTTACCTGCATGACCTGTTGGGCAGCGACCCGACCCTGCAGGATCTGTGGGTCTTCGGCGAAGTCTCGAATGTGTCTCGTCCAGCCTCCGGGCATTTGTATTTCACGCTGAAAGACGCCGGCGCCACGCTACGCTGCGTAATGTGGCGCAATGCGGTTATTCGACAGGCTTTCCTGCCGCGCGAGGGCGACGCCGTCGAGGTGCATGGCGCCATCGAGATTTATGAGGCAGGTGGGCAATACCAGCTTTATGCAGACCTGATTCGACCAGGCGGGGAGGGGGCTCTCTTTCGCGAGTTTCTGCGCCTGAAAACCCAACTGGAAGCAGAAGGGTTGTTCGCTGCGGAGCGAAAGCGCCCGATCCCCCAGTGGCCGCGGCGGATTGGCATTGTCACCTCGCCAAGCGGGGCAGCGCTGCGGGACATGCTGAACACCATCCGCCGGCGCTACCCGCTGGTGGAGGTCATCCTGGCGCCGACCCCTGTGCAGGGCGAAGAAGCCCCTCAGGGGATTATCAACGCCCTGGAAGCGCTCAATCGTCGGGCAGGAGTGGACGTGATCCTGCTGGGGCGCGGCGGCGGCTCGATCGAGGACTTGTGGGCGTTCAACGATGAAAGGGTAGTGCGCGCGGTAGCTGCCTCGCGAGCGCCGGTAATCACCGGCGTCGGTCACGAGACAGATTTTACCCTGGTGGATTTCGCCGCCGACCTGCGCGCTCCAACCCCCACCGCAGCGGCAGAGCTGGCAACGCCCGATCGGGCGCAGCTATCGCCCCAGGTCGAAGAGCTGCAACTACGCCTGGAACGCGCCCTGCGCGGCGAGTTGGGTAACCTGCGCGGGGCGTTTGCCGGCATGCGGGCGCGCCTGGAGTTGCATTCGCCGCGCCGCCTGGTTGGCGAGTATCGCCAACGTCTGGATGAACTGGCGCGGCGAGCAGCCACGGCTATTGATCACGGTCAGGAGCTGGCGCGCGCCCATCTGGCAGGGCTGGAACAGCGTCTGATCAGCCTCGACCCGCTGAAAGTACTTGGGCGTGGTTATGCCATCGTCACCCGTCCCGATGGGACGCTGGTGAGCAGCGTTGCGCAGGTGAGCCCGGGAGTCGCGATTCAGGTGCGCGTCTCAGATGGACAGTTTGGGGCGCGGGTTGAACATAATAGCCCGGAGGGCGAGATTGATGGAAGAGGTTGAGTCCAGCGCCAGAGATGCAGAACTCGCAGCGATGGCAGAAAGATGGAACGAGAAACTCCGCCAGCAGGCTTCCGGTAGCGCGGAGCGGGCGTTTGGCATAGGCTGCGGCGTCGGACTTATTCCAGTAGCAGGTATTATCGTCTTCCTGTATGTGATCCAGGTGCTGAACACCATCCTGGCGATCCTGGTGGCAATTATGGCAGCCCTGTTTCTGGTGGGGGTAGCGGCATTGCTCTCATCCATCGCCCGCGCTAACACGCTCAAGCGCGCCTACCAGAGCTCGGTCGAGCCAGAGATGCTCGAATACCTGGCGAGCCATGCCATGTCACGCCCGGAATTCGATACACTCCTGAGCAACTTGTTGCCCGAGGACGCGCCGCTGCTGGCATTCCTCTCCCCTTTGCCCGGCGACCCGCTCGCCCAAAGCACGCGCGATGATGATCAGGAGTAGTGATGAACAGCGAACAAAAGATAACCTTTTCGGACTTGCCAGTGGATCAACTCGCCTTCGAGCAGGCATTTGCAGAGCTGGAAGCGATCGTGCAGGCGCTGGAAACCAGCCAACACACCCTCGACGAAGCGGTGCGGTTATACGAACGCGGTCAGGCTTTAGCCAGGCGCTGCGCCAGTTTGTTGGATGAAGCCGAACTGAAGGTGCAAAGCCTCTCTGGCGAGGATCTCGACGAAGTGTTGCCGCCCAAGTGAACCGCAATGAAATTGCAGGATGTCTTTACCAATCAGGTGCTGATCGCCGCCCTGATAGCCTGGTTGCTGGCTCAAATCATCAAGCTGCCAATAGACTACTTGCGCAAGCGGCGTTGGAACTGGGCGTTGCTGTTCAGCCCGGGCGGCATGCCCAGCTCTCATTCGGCGCTGGTCACTGCTGCCACGCACATGATCGGTCTGTCGTATGGCTTCGATCAACCATTGTTTGGTCTGGCAGTGGTGGTGGCGATCGTGGTCATCTATGACGCCACCGGCATCCGTCGCCAGGCGGGATTGCAGGCGACGTTGATCAACGCCATGATTCGCGACCTGGCGAGTGGACACCCGCTCAAGGGAGAGCAGTTGCGCGAGGTGTTGGGACACACCCCGCTGGAAGCCCTGGGCGGCATCCTGCTCGGTCTGGCGACTGCCCAGATTATATGGATGTTGGCGCGCTAACTCGCTCCAGGGGTTATCGCCTTCACCGATCAAATCTGCCTTTGAATTGCGAAGCGGCGCATGATATAGCCAAGTAGCTCACGCGCCTCCCTGACCCCGATCGCAAGGGTGAATCCTGCATAGACACAAGCACCCAGGAACAACCCACCCAGGGCGACCAACCAGACCGGCTGCCCCGAGACGAGCGAGAGCCAGACCCATAAAGCCAGCGTCATAATCAACCCACCCGCCAGACCCTGCAAGGCAGCCATCAGGACACATCTGCCTTCCATGCCCTGTAACCTCCTGCCCAGCAGGAAAAGCAACGCAACCATTTCCAGCGCCGTCGCCAGCGAATTCGCCAGCGCCAACCCGCCATGCGGCATCCACCCTGCCTGCGCAAACGCTGCCGAGAAGATCAGGCTGAAGATCACATTCAAACCCATGGCAGTCGCCCCAATCAGCACGGGTGTGCGCGTATCATGCAGGGCATAAAACGCGCGGGCGCAGATTTCAACTACCGAATGCCCCACCAGACCGGCGGCGTACCAGAGCAATGCCCAGGCGACGAGGCGGGTGGAGTGGGCGTCGAACTCGCCGCGCTGATAGAGCAGAGCAACCAGCGGCTGGCGCAGCAAGATCAACCCCAGCGAAGCCGGGATAGAGAGCAGGAGCACACTCCGCAGGCTGGCTGACAGTGAACTGCGCATCTCCGTCAGCCGTCCGAGGGCATATTGCGCCGAAAAGGTCGGCATGGCGGCGATGGCAATCGACTGCGCGATGGCGGCTTGCGGCATCAGCATCAGGGCAAAGGCAATGACGATGGCGGTGACACTTCCCTCCGGCTGCTGCGAAGCGAGGCGGGTGTTCACCCAGAAGTTGAGTTGAACAGCTGCCACACCAAATAGCCGCGGCAACATCAACCGCCCTACTTCACGCACATGTGCATCACTTAAACCCAGGGTGGGGATGTACTGCCCTTTCAGCCGCAACAACGCCGGCATCTGAGACAACAGGTGGAGCGCTGCCCCCAGCAATACACCCCACGCCAACCCATAGATGCCGAGGCGCGGCGCCAGCGCCAGCACGCCGAAGATCAAGCCGAACTGGTACATGGATGGCGCCAGAGCAGGGATGAAGAAAACCTGGTGAGAGTTCAGGATTGCCATCACCAGCCCACTCACCGCAAAAACAGCCGCCGAGGGCAACATCAGGCGCAACAGGGCAATCGTGGCGCTTTCCTTTGCAGGTACAACGCTGAAACCCGGCGCCAGAATGTGGCGCACAATCCAGGGAGCAAATACTGCCGCCAGCAAGCCCGCCAGGCTGACGATCAGCAGGATGAAGTTGAAGATCGCCGAAGCCAGGCGCCAGGCGCGCAGTCTGTCACCTTGGGCGAGCAAACCGGTAAACGTGGGCAGGAATGCCGAAGAGAGCGCCCCGCCAGCGACCAGGTTGAACAGCGTCTCAACGACACGGTTGGCGGCGTTGAAAGCCTCCATGTCAGCCTGGGTGCCGAAGGCGCGGGCGACCAGTACCTGGCGCAACAGCCCGCTCAGGCTGCTCAGGACGAAAGCGATCATCACCGTCCCGGCGGCGCGGGCGATCTGACGGTTTGCTTGAACTGTGGGAAAAGTCACCAGAGCTGATTATATCCGAGATGGACGCGCCAACCCGCACGTCTGACATCGCAGCCAAAATCTGATACAATGGCTCTACTATACCTGATGCCAGGATAGGGACGGGTTTTGCTGGCATAGGTCAGGTAAGTGTTTCTTTTCTTGTGGCATCTTGACATAGAACAAATGTTCGTTTATAGTATACACGGAGGATCGAAGGATGGCGCGTTTCACTTCCCCACCGAATCGGGACGAGTTCAACCGGCTGGTCTGGGATATTGTGCGCCAGGTGCCGCCTGGGAAGGTGACCACCTACGGATTCATCGCCAGCCTGATCCCCCCACCGAGCGGTGTGGATGCAGGGGATTACCGCGCCTGGGGAGCGCGCTGGGTTGGCAGCGCGATGGCTGCCTGCCCGCCGGATGTGCCCTGGCAACGGGTGGTTAGCTCGCAAGGCATGATCAGCCTGAGACCGGGTAGCGGAGGTCGGCGCCAGCGTGAATTGCTCGAAGCAGAAGGGGTTCAGTTCGATTACCGTGAGCGCATTGACCTGGGTCGCTACGCCTGGGACGGCGCTGGGGAAGACCGGATGAAAGCGCCTCCGCAAACGGAAGGAGAGAAACAAGATGGGTAATGCGCCACATTATAGCCCGAAGATTCGCGCTTACGGCAAGGCGCGCATCGAAATTACCCGTCGGGCGCGCGATGAGGCAGAATGGCGTCGGCTTTGGAAAGAGCCGTCCAAACCGTACCCTTTTACCCACGCCCCCGATTGGAAATTCAACCCTGCCTATAAAGTGGATGATTTTGCAGCCGAGGTCGGTTTTTTCATCGACCTGTTAGGATTTCCGGTGTGGGCGTTTTCGCCCAGTTACGCCCAATTCACCAGTCCAAATGGGGAATTCTCTTTCAGCGTATACGCCACGCAAGAGGGAGAAGAGAGCACCCCCGCCCACGCTCTGCGCTTGCAGTTCAATCTGCTCGAACTGGCAAAGGCAGTGCATGAACTGCAACAGCGCGGGGTGATCTTCGACCAACCGCCAACCCCTATCCAGGAAGGCTCAGGCACATGCATTGCCATATTTCGCACACCGCACGGCGTGCCGATTGACCTTTTCGGCGAGCTGACGCCGGAGGAGCAAGTTGCAGACACCCAAGATTTGGCGGAGAGCATGCCCGACCAAGATGATCCCCTCCCGCTGGAAGAAACGGACGTGCAACCGAAGCCGCAGCGCGGATTTGGCGAGCAGATAGACGAGGCTTTGACTGGTGATACACGGTCAGACAGTCAATCTACCCTCTGGCAAACCATCTCCCGCATGGCAGCCAGAGGCTCAGCGCCGTCAATCCATGCCCAGCGCCCCAACCAGGGCAACAGGGGTAACGGAGAGCTCACCTATGCCCCATTGGAGGGAGAGGAATTTGACCAGGAAGATGAAGAAGAATTCCCATGACGGATAACTTCGATTACCACGCCGTGACCTTCAAGCGCTGGGTCGATCTCGAAAAGCTCTTTGGCGCCCGCGGCGCGTGCGGCGGTTGCTGGTGTATGTTCTGGCGGTTACCAAACCAGGAGTTCGGGCGGATGAAAGGCGAGGGCAATCGTCAGGCAATGCACGCGCTGATCGCAACCGGCAGCACTCCGGGCATACTGGCATATGACCATGAGCTTCCCGTGGGCTGGGTGAGCGTTGGACCGCGGCAGGACTTTTCTACCCTGGGGCGTTCGCGCATCCTCAAGCCAGTTGACGATCAACCGGTCTGGTCGGTGGTGTGCTTTTTCATCGCCAAAGCCTTTCGCCGGCAGGGGATGAGCGCCCGCATGCTGCAGGCAGCGGTAACCCACGCAGCGCAAAATGGCGCCAGAATCGTCGAAGGATATCCCTATGATCAAGGAAACAGCTCATCACCTGATCCATTCGTCTACACCGGTCTGCTCAGCACATTTCAAAAGGCAGGGTTCGTAGAAGTGCTGCGCCGCTCCCCAAAACGTCCCATCATGCGCTACTTTATCGAACAGGAGAGGCAAAGATGAACCGCTGCGCCTGGGTCGGAAACGATCCGCTCTATATCGCCTATCATGATCTGGAGTGGGGAGTACCGGTGCACGACGACCGCCGCATGTTCGAGTTCCTGATCCTGGAGGGTGCCCAGGCGGGCTTGAGCTGGGCGATGATCTTGAAGAAAAGGGAAAACTATCGGACCGCCTACGATGGCTTCGACCCCGAACTCGTCGCCAGCTATGGCGGGGAGAAGATCGCCGCGTTGCTGGCAAACCCAGGGATCGTGCGCAACCGACTGAAGATCATCGCTTCAATTCAGAACGCGCGCGCATTCCTGGCGATTCAGCGGGAATTTGGCAGCTTCGACGCCTACATCTGGCGCTTCGTGGGGGGCAAGCCCATCCGCAATGCCTGGCGTACGGTCGCCGAAATCCCCGCCAGAACACCCGAATCGGACGCCCTCAGCAAGGATTTACGCCTGCGGGGGTTCAAATTCGTTGGCTCGACGATCTGTTACGCTCACATGCAGGCGGTGGGCATGGTCAATGATCACACAATCGACTGCTTTCGATACAGTCAAATCTGATTGGTACGCATTTTGAACGCGACCTAGGGAAAACCAGTATGTATGTGGGCGATTTGCAGCCGCCCACATTTTCGTCTGCAGAGAAATGGGAGCGCGCGCCTCTGTGATAGAATCACCGAGAGCCGGGTACGCCGCCCCCGGCTCTCTCTAAGGAGGAGAAGAAGAGAAATCGCCCTTCGATCATCAGTTTACCAGAGGCAGCGCCAGCCTGCTTGACGATTGCCCTACGATTACCCTACGTAAACCCAACAATTTTGCCAGAATCAACAGGAATACTATGGATTTTGCAATTCGTACCGAAAAGCTAGGCCGCATTTACAAGATCCGCGGCGGCAAGAAAAGTGAACCAAAAAGCCTGACCGCCCTGCAAGATGTGAACCTGGAAATCAAGCGCGGCGAGTTGTTCGGATTGCTTGGACCAAACGGAGCAGGAAAAACCACCCTGATCAAAATCCTGACTACCCTGCTGGCGCCCACAACAGGACGCGCCTGGGTTGCCGGCTATGATGTTGTAAAAGAAGCCGATAAAGTGCGCCCGCGCATCAACATGGTGTCCGGCGGGGAGTCATCGGGTTACGGATTATTGACCGTGCGCGAGAACCTGTGGATGTTTGCCCAGTTCTATGGGCTCAGCTCTTCTGAAGCGAACCGGCGCATCCGCGAACTGCTGGAAATCGTCGGTTTGAGCGACCGCCTGAACACCAAGTCGTCCGACCTCTCCACCGGTCTGCGCCAGAAAATGAACATTGTGCGCGGCTTCCTGACCGACCCGGATGTGCTCTTTCTGGATGAGCCCACGTTGGGGCTGGATGTTGGCGCTTCGCGTGAAGTGCGGCGCTTCATCCGCAAATGGGTGGACGAAGATGAAACTCGCACGCTGCTCTTGACCACCCACTACATGGTCGAGGCGGATGAACTCTGCGATCGGGTGGCGATCATCAACCAGGGGCGCGTGCTGGCTTGCGATACCCCAAGCGCCTTGAAGCGCCGCTTGCAACAAGAGGCTATTTATCACATTGAGGTCAGTCCGCTCAACGGGCGGGGAGTCGAGATATTCGAAAGCCTGCCAGGGGTGCACAAGGTGGTGCATCGAGCGCACGAGGGTTCCACCGTGCTCGAGTTCATCCTTGCGCAGGACGACGCCCTGGGGCAGGTGTTGAACGCCATGACCATGAGCAACATCCATATCCTGAACCTGCAAAAGCGGGAGCCCACCCTGGAGGATGTCTTCGTCGACCTGGTTGGTCGGAGCATGGAAGAGGTGGAGCAAAGCTTGAGCGTGGATGTGAAGCCATGAACGAAATGGCAGCCAGGGCGCCTGGCGTCCGGCGCGTGCGTAAGTATCGCGGCTGGCGTTTGTTCCTGCAAACCGTCGTCGCTCGCGCCTATCCCAGAGTGATCGGCGCGCAGCGCGAGAAATCCTGGATGTTCTTCGACATCTTCCTGCCGTTGTTATCTGTAGCCGCCTATGTTTACGTCTATCGCGCTATTCAAGCGCCGGAGGAGTACGTCGGATTCGTGGTGGTGGGCGGGGCGATGACCGCCTTCTGGCTGAACATCCTGTGGAGCATGTCCAGCCAACTCTACTGGGAAAAAGAGCAGGGCAACCTGGCTTTGTACATCATAGCGCCGAACTCGATGATGGCGATCCTGCTCGGGATGGCGGTGGGCGGGCTGTTCGCTACCCTGTTGCGGGCGGTGGTGATTATGGTGATAGGAAGCTGGCTGTTCGGCGTGAGCTACAGCGTGAGCAGCGCCTGGCAACTGGCGCTGGTGTTCCTGATTACCATGGTGGCGCTCTACGGCATGGGGATGATGTCCGCCTCGGTGTACCTGCTGCTCAGCCGTGAAGCCTGGCACATCTCCAACCTGGCTCAGGAACCGGTGTATCTGCTTTCCGGCTTTTACTTCCCAATCAAGAACCTGGGGTTTTGGGTTTCGATGGCAGCCTCGATTATCCCGCTCACGATGGGTTTGGACGCCTTGCGGCAATTGATCTTCCCATCGGGGGCGGCGCTCGGCGTACTCTCCGTGGAGGTCGAGATAGCCATATTGCTGGTATTGAGCCTGGTTTTCCTGGTCAGCGCGCGCTGGCTGCTGGTGTACATCGAGCGCCTGGCGATCCGCGAAGGGCGATTGACGGAGAGTCGGCGATGATATCCAGTCTATCGAAACGGCTGATATCTGACATCCGCGCCTTCTGGCGCTCCTTCCGCCTGTCCGCCTGGCTGGGCTGGCAGATCGAATCGAACTGGGCTGACCCCTTCCTGTTTGCCATCTACTCGCTGATCAAGCCGCTGGCGGCGGTGGCGATACTGGTGGTGATGTACAGCATCATCACCCAGGGAGATTACACTTCGCCGATTTTCACATACATTTTTCTCGGAAACGCCTTTTATATCTACGTGGGGCAGGTGATGACCGGCATCTCCTGGGCAGTGATCGACGATCGGGAACATTACAAAACGCTCAAGTATATCTATGTGGCGCCGCTGCAAATCCCCACCTACCTGTTAGGCAGGGGCGTGGCGCGCTTCTTGATCGCTACGGTCTCAGTGACTGCCACGCTCCTGGTGGGTGTTCTCTTCCTGCACGTTCAGATCGACTGGGGAGCGGTAAATTGGCTGCTGTTCTTATTGGCGCTGTTCTTGGGGGGGATCATGCTGGCGATGATGGGTCTGATCCTTGCCAGCGTGCTGCTGCTGCTGGCGCATCACATGTGGGGATTGGGCGAGGCGGTCGCCGGGGCGTTGTATCTGTTCAGCGGGGCGATCTTCCCGCTGGAGGTACTGCCGCCGGCGTTGCGCGTGATCGGATACCTGATGCCCATCACTTACTGGCTGGAATTGCTGCGCCGCTCGCTGGTGGGACAGGTGGCAGGGGCTTTCCCCACGCTGGTAAACCTCAGCAACGGGCAAATCCTGGGGATTCTGCTGGCTCTCACCATCGCTTTTGGCTTGATTTCCAGGTTCACCTTCAAGTGGTGCGATCACCAGGCGCGCGAGCGCGGCTTGATCGATGTGGTGACCAACTATTGAGAGAGGCGCACCTTGAAAGGCAAAGACTGGCTGGCGTTCCTGGGTCTGGGAGCGATCTGGGGGTCATCGTTTCTATGGATCAAAATTGCTGTGCAGGAGATTCAGCCTTTCACGCTGGTGGCGTTCCGGCTTCTGTTTGGCATCCTGGGCTTATTGGCAGTGGCGGCTTATTCCCGTCCTCGCTTCCCAAGCGGAAAGCGCATCTGGTTGACTTTGACCCTGATTGGCTTCACTAACAACGCTCTGCCTTACGTGATGATCTCCTGGGGAGAGCTCCACATTGACTCTGCGGTTGCCGCCATCTTGAACAGCACAACCCCGCTCTTTGCCATGATTTTCGCTCATCTTTTCTTGCGTGACGATCGCCTGACATGGACGCGGCTCGCTGGTATCGTGACCGGCTTTTTGGGGATCGTTATCTTGCTCAGTCGCGATCTGACCGAAGGCGTGCGCTTGAACCTGTTAGGACAAATCGCTGTGTTGCTGGCATCTTTGCTCTACGCAGGCACCTCTGTCTTTGCCCGCCGCACCACGCAGGGTATCGCCCAGGTGCCGCTGGCATTGATCCCGCTCATCGGGGCAGACCTGGCACTATGGGTGGTTGTGCCAATCGTCGAGTCGCCTTTTCACCCGCCTTCGCTGGCAATCACCTGGCTGGCGGTCGTCTGGCTCGGTTTGCTGGGCACCTGCGTAGCATTCCTGTTGTACTTTTACCTGCTTCATTCCGTCGGTCCAACCCGCACCACCCTGGTGACCTACGTGTTTCCTCTGGTAGGTGTTGTCTTGGGCGTACTCTTCTTGCAAGAATCTCTGAACTGGCACCTGGCTTTGGGCGGCGCGCTGGTCGTCGGCAGCCTGCTGGTGGTCAACACCCGTCGTTGAGCAAATGGTAGAATCAAGCCAGCGAGCGCGGCGCTGACCGCGCTAGATCACCAAGCATCGTCCTGCATAAAATCAACCAAGGAGTGTCAGCATGCCTGAAGCTGTGATCATAGACGCAGTGCGCACACCCGTAGGCGCCTTGGGGGGCAGCCTGGCGCAGGTGCGACCGGACGACTTGGCGGCGCACGTTTTAAAAGCATTGGTAGAGCGGACAGGCATCGACCCGGCAGAGGTCGAAGAGGTGTATCTGGGCTGCGCTAACCAGGCTGGCGAAGACAACCGCAACGTGGCGCGCATGGCTGCCCTGCTGGCGGGTTTTCCAGTCGAAGTGGCGGCGGTGACGATGAACCGCCTGTGCGCTTCGGGGTTGGCGGCGGTGAACCTGGCGGCGCGCGCCATCCGCTGCGGCGAAGGCGAGGTCTACATCGCTGGCGGCGTGGAGAGCATGTCACGCGCGCCTTATTCACTTCCCAAAGCCGAGCAACCCTTCGCCTTTGGCAATCTGACCGCCTGGGACACCGCCCTGGGTTGGCGATATCCCAACCCGCGCATGCAAGAGCTATATGGCACCGAAGCGATGGGCGAGACGGCGGAGAACATCTACGCGTTGAAGCCCCACCTGACGCGGGAGTTGCAAGACGCGTTCGCTCTGGAGAGTCACCGGCGGGCGATTGCAGCGATTGACAGCGGCAAATTCGCCGAAGAGATCACGCCTGTGCCGGTGCCGCAGCGCAAAGGCGATCCAATCCTGGTGACCACCGATGAGCGCCCACGCCGCGATACGTCCCTCGAATCTCTGGCGAAGTTGAAACCCGCCTTTCGCAAAGACGGCACGGTAACGGCTGGCAACTCATCCGGCTTGAACGACGGGGCGGCGGCGGTCTTGCTGATGAGCGCGGAGAAGGCGCGCACATTGGGATTAAAACCGCTGGCGCGGATTGTAGCCTCGGCGGCGGCGGGGGTGCCGCCGCGGGTGATGGGGCTTGGACCGGTGCCAGCCACGCGCAAAGCACTAAAGCGCGCCGGCTTGCAGATCGAGGATATCGGCCTGATAGAGTTGAACGAAGCTTTTGCGGTGCAGGCTCTGGCGGTGATGGAGGAGCTCGGGCTGCGGCACGAGATCACCAACGTGAACGGCGGGGCAGTCGCCCTGGGGCACCCGCTTGGTTGCTCGGGGGCGCGCATACTCACCACGCTGCTGCACGAGATGCGGCGGCGTGCCAGCGGAGAAAAGCGCCCGTATTATGGATTGGCGACGCTGTGCGTGGGCGTCGGACAGGGCGAAGCGACCATCATTGAGTACATCGGCTGATCTTCGAGGAGGAGGCATGCAGGCAGAAGAACTGCTGTACTTATCGCGCGCCGACGTGGAGCAGGTCGGGCTGGATATGCTTACCATCATCAATCTGCTCGAACAAGCTTTCAAAGAAAAGGGGGCAGGACGGGTGGAGATGCCGCCCAAGCCGGGTATCCATACCCAACCGGATGCATTCATCCACGCCATGCCTGCTTATATCCCCGCCATGCGCTCAGCAGGCATCAAATGGGTCAGCGGCTACCCGGAGAACTACAGGCGCGGCTTGCCGTACATCAGTGGCTTGTTGATCCTGAACGACGTGGAGACCGGCGTACCCTATGCAGTGATGGACTGCACCTGGATCACCGCCTATCGCACCGCAGCCGCCACTGCCCTTTCAGCGAAATACCTGGCTCGACCGGAGAGTTCAGTGGCGGGCATCCTGGCTTGTGGCGTACAGGGGCGCACAAACCTGGAAGCGCTGAAGGCGATTTTTTCCATCCAACGCGTCTACGCTTACGACATCTTGCCCGAAGTCCAACAGCGCTATGTGGCTGAAATGCAAGCGAAGCTGAACGTGGAAGTGATTGGGGTGAAGTCGCCCCGCCAGGCAGTCGAATCCAGCGACCTGGTGGTTACCTCCGGACCGATCCTCAAGCATCCCAAGCCGGTCATCGAAAAGGACTGGCTGCAACCGGGCGCATTCGCCAGCGCGGTGGATTTCGATAGCTACTGGCAGCCTGCCGCTCTGGCGCAAATCGACAAACTCAGCACCGATGACCACGCCCAGTTTCGCTACTACCGCTCCGTGGGCTATTTCCAGCAAACGCCCGATCCGTACGCCGACCTGGGAGAGATCGTCGCCGGCTTGAAGCCCGGACGCCAGCGCGCCGAAGAGCGCACCATGGCGATCAACCTGGGTCTGGCGTTGGACGATATGGCGGTTGCGCCGGAGATCTACCGCCGCGCCAGGGAACGCGGTCTGGGAACCTGGCTGCCGCTCTAAGGCAGCCAGGAAAACAGTATCCGCCAACCAGCGCGTCGAAGAATGCTTAAAAACCAGCCTGAGAACCCGCCGGGCTTTTATATATAAAGGCGGTCTTTGTCCACTTCTTCGCGCAAGATGCGCAGCTCCTCTGCGGTGGGAGGCGGGTTCTCTTCTACCTTGTCGGCGATGAGCAACTCGAAACCGGTGTTGTCCAGCACCTGCTGGACGCTGACACCCGGCTGAGTGGCGAGCAGCATCATGCGTTTACTTTCGGGGTGGTAGCCCATTACAGCGAGGTTAGTCACCACGCGGTAGGGACCGCTGCCAGCGGGTAAACCAGCCGCCTCCCTCGCTCCTGGACCGGTCAGGTAGCCGGGCGTGGTTATGTAATCAACCTTTTCGACAAAGCGCCGTCGGTCGTGGCGCATGATGGCAATCGTGCGCCAGCAATGCGAACCGGCGTCGTTGCCGCCGCCGCTGCCTGGCAAACGCACCTTTGGATGATAAAAATCGCCGATGACCGTGCTGTTCACGTTGCCGTAGGGGTCAATTTGCGCCCCGCCAATGAAGCCGAATTCGATAAAACCGCGCTGGGCGGTCTCAATCGCCTCAGCCAGCCCGGCTGCGGCGATGGCGCGATGGAATGTGCGTGACCCCCCCACCGCATTCGGCAACTGCTCCAGGATGGCGCCCATACCGCCGAACTCGAAGATCGGGATCAGCCCCGGGGCGAACATCTTTTGCGCCAGGGAGGCGACCAGCATGGGGATGCCTGTGCCGATCAGAGCGGTGGTATTATCGGGCATCAAGCGCGCTGCAGTGCAGATCAACAACTCAGTGGCGTTATATTCCAGAGGGAAAATCTCAGCCTCAGCCATCTCGCTATGCCTCCCGCAAGCTATTCAAGCGCTCCCAGCCAATCAGCTCCAGGTACTCCTGGTGGTTGCGAACGGAGTAAACGTAACGTTCCAGATACGCCTGCGCGCCCTCAGCGGTCTCCGAAGCTTTCACCCACTCTTTGATCATCGGCTCATCGCGACGATAGAGATAGCACATCTCGCCAGGGTGTGAACCGAACGGCGCTTCAACCACCGCGTCCACCAGAAAGTAAGGGATGATGGTGCGGTCGGGTCTGGAGCGAATCTCCTCAGTGTCAACGATTTGCTCAGCGCTGATGATCAGCGTCTTCGAGGCGCGCGCCATCTCGGCGGCAAAACCGTTCACCCCGTCAATCTGAGCATTGCCGTACTTATCGGCGCGATGGACATGGATTAGACCGACATCGAGGATCAAAGCCGGCACCAGCCCGATGGGCTTACCGGTGAAGGGGTCTTCGACGAGCTTGGCTGAGCTATACTTGAAGGTATCAGTGCCGAGCATCGAGCGCATCGGCAGGAATGGCACGCCCATGGCAGCAGCTTTGAAACGCCACGCCAGAGCGGCATTGCTCCACTCGACAATCGTCTCCAGCCTGCCGCTCTCGATTTCGCGGCGCAAGCAGTTAGACACGCCGTACACCTCCAGCCCAATGTAAGTCAAATCCGTGGCTTTGACCAGCCCGGCAGCCAGCAGGTAGTCGAGCTCAAGCACGCCTTGTCCCACCAGGCGCAGGTTTTTAATCCCCTGGCGGATGACCTCACACACTAAGGACATCGGACAGCGAACCGTGCCGTACAGTTCAGTGCCGATGTAATCCCCTTCGTGGATAAACTTGCTGACCGCCTCCGCTTCGGTCATGCGTTTATCAACCAGGCTCTTGGGCTTTTGCCGGTTCCACTCGCGAAACGCTTCGAAATCCGGCGCTTGAAGCAAAGGGCCAATACCCGACTGGATGACTTTCATAGCGTTTCCCTCCCGTGGATTGGACTAACTTCTGACAGCATTGACAAAATCGGCTAGCAAGCCATAGGCGGTGGTGCGAGGGCTAGGATCAGCCTCGATCAGAGACAGCAAGCCGAGCACATCGGTCTGGAACTGGACGATGCTGGTGGTGCCTTCCACGGCATAGAAGGGTGAGTCCGGTCCCACAAGCTCTGGGGCGACGACGGCGGTCACCCGGTCCCCCTCACGGCGAGCGGAGCACAGCAGCTTCCAGCGCTTGCCAGAGGCGCGAGCGCGGGAGACATCATCGAGCGTGATCTGGCGGATGCCCGTGCGCTCGACCTGAGCGGGTTTAAGAGGGGTGTCCATCAAAACCGTCGCCAGGGCGCAGACCTTGATGGCGGCATCCCAACCGTCTATGTCGCCGCTGGGATCGGTCTCGGCGATGCCAATCGACTGGGCATACGAGACTGCCTGCTCGAAGGTTTCGCCAGCTTCCATGCGGGTCAGGATCAGGTTGGTGGTGGAGTTCAAGATACCGCGAAAACCGATCAGGCGCGCCGCCGGCAGCGCAACGCGGAAGAGGGAGAAGATGGGCGCACCATCCATCACGGTGGACTCAAAATAGAACTTACGCCCCTGTGCAGCCGCCAGCTCGCTCAGCATCCGATAGGCATGCACTACAGGTCCTTTGTTTGCTGTGATGGCGTGCATGCCGTTCTGCAGGGCGGCGTGCAGATGATCAATTGCCGGTTGACCGGTGGCGTAGTTGACCGGCGAGTTTTCGAAGAGTACATCTGCGCCGCATTGGGCGATGAAATCCAGCGTATCGCTCGGCGGGGCAAGTGCGGATAGTTTTTCCAGGGACTCGCCAGCGCGCGCCAACTGGATGGCGCTCTCTAAATCCAATCCCTGCGGGTGGATGGCAACGCCGTGACGCCCGGTGGCGATGCCGGTGACGCTAAAGGTGATGTCGTACTGGCGGCGCAGCTCCGCCTGCTTTTCCAGCAACAGGCGAACAAGCGCCTGTCCCACGTTGCCAAACCCCACTAACGCCAGCTTGTAATGACTCATAAATCCTCCATCTCTCTGCAATCAGACCGGCGGCCAGGGATACTGGCGGCGACTCTGGTCAGGGTTGGGAAAACAGCCCGCGGCTAAAAGGCGGTCGGCGCGCCGCGCCAGCGCAAGTATCTCCTCTTCACTTAGATAGGGTTGGAGCGAAAGGGCAAGCTCCGTTGAAAGCTCTCCCGAGAGCGAGCTATCCAATGGCGCCAACGCGCGGCGAAAACGAGCAATATCAGCAGACAGGTCGGATGGAATAGCCTCGCCGGCGAAATCCCAGATGACCGTGCGCAGCTTCTCCTCGACATGAAAACAGATGCCATGATCGATCAACCAGATACGTCGCTGCGGGTCGATGAGGATGTGGCTACCCTTGCGATCGGCGTTGTTCGTCAAGATATCGAAGAGGGCAACCGGACGCAGGCGTTGGCGATCAGTTTCGCTGAAATTGAAGTAGTGATACTCAGGGTCATGCTCGATGAATTGCTGAACAGAGCCAGGACCAAAGGGTCCATCTTTGCGCAACACGGTAGGGGGGACGAAATTCCAGCCCAATGCCTGGCTGACCAGGTAAGCTGCTACCTCGTGACGGGCAAGGCTGGAGGAGGGAAAGTCCCATAAGGGACGGACGCCGCGTGTGGGCTTATACACCGCCTGCAAGCTCAAACCGGCATAATCGACGCGCAGCAAGAAGGTGTAATTCGAGCCCCACATAAACTCGCCCTGGAGTTCCACTCGCCCCTGCTGCAGGGCAGTCAGGACGGTCTCAGAGGGAAGGGTGGACATCAGTAGAATGTCGGTTCGGCAGTTGTATAAACTCGGCGATGAGCGCAGTGCGCAAACGCCTTCCCGCCGGTCGAATCAATGCTGATGACCGTTCTTTTTCGGGCAAAAGTGACCCTCTGGGTCAATGGGTTCGCCGCACTGCGGGCAAATCGGCCGACCGCGCGCGGCTACCTCCATTCCCCACTGACACATGGCGCGCAATTGCGAGCGGGTACACCAGAAACGCACCACGCTGGCTTCGTTCGGATTCTGGTCTTCGGCAAGCAACTCGCGCGCCACCAAGATCACCAGGTCATTTTCGGGGTCATAGCCCAAGCCAATCTCGCCGGTGCGGAAGATCGGATCTACCGGCGGGTGAATGTGCATATTTTCTTCGTTATAGCTCGCCGATGCATCAGGCAGATGGGGATAGCGCTGGTGGAGCTCGGCGAGAAACTGCTCATATCCAACCGCCAGGGATTGAATCTGCAATTTTTCGACGATCACGGTGACGGTGCGCTCATCCTGCCAAGCTTGTATGTAAAAGACGCGCTTGCCGGGCTGTCCAATTGCATCGGTGGTGATGTGAGTAACCGGGCGAAGGTCAATTTCTTGGGGCGGCATACAACGCTCCTCACTGATCCTGAATGAAGTATACCAGAATCAGGGTTTGGGCAACGGAAGAGAAAGCTCGTAGTTAAGCGCCACCAAACGACAGCTATCTTCGCCCAACCAGAGACAGGTGATCGAAGCCGGTCCGACGGAGAGACGCTGGAAGTGATCGAGCGGCAAGCCAATGTAGTATGCCACAGCCAGCTTGATCGGGTCAGCGTGAAAGACGCAGGCAACCACCTGCTTGGGATCGTGTTGGGCGCTGATACGTTCCAATTCCTGACAGACGCGGCGCTGACACTCGGCAAACGATTCGCCGCCTGGAAAGCGCGCCAGGGAGGGGGTGGTTTGGATGATGCGCCAGAGTTTGAGGCGGCGCAGGCTCTTCAAGGTTTTCCCCTGCCACTCACCATAATCTGTCTCCAAGAGCGCCGGGCTGAGACCGATCTCCAACCCAAGCGCCCTCGCCAGGGGTTCGGCGGTTTCCACAGCGCGTTCAAGCGGGCTGCTGTAGATGGCTGTGATCGGCGCCCCAGTGAGTTTTTCAGCCAGCGTCGCCGCCTGGGAGCGTCCAGCCTGGTTCAGATGCACGCCAGGCATACGCCCTGCCAGGCGACCTTTTTTCATAAAATCGTTCTCTCCGTGGCGGATCAACAAGAACAGCGGCATGAGGTGTCTGCACCCGAAAAGCGATGGAACTGGATTGTTAGCCTGAAAGCTTATGCTTCCCTTTGATCTCGCGGATCTCGCTCTCGGGGAGATCGGCAAGTATCTCCTGGCGGGAGATGCCCAGCGCTTTTTGCTGAGCAGCGCGCCAGTGCGCCAGGCGTTCGCGCACTTGAGCTTCGTAGCCCTGGTCTGAAGGATTGTAGAAATAGGTGCCCAGCAAAGGCGACGGCAGGTATTGCTGAGGCAGGAAATGATCTGGCGATTCGTGAGGGTATTGATAGCCCTCACCGTGACCGAGGGCACTGGCGTCGCGGCTTGGGTCTTGCAGGTGTTGTGGCACGGCGATGATCCCCTGTCGCTCAATAACCTTGAAAGCCTTAAAATACGAGCCTGCGGAATTGGACTTGGGGGCGGTCGCCAGATAGAGAGTGGCTTCAACGATCGGATAGATGCCCTCCGGCAGACCGACATAATCAAAAGCCTGCGCGGCTGCGCTGGCGACCACCAGCCCAAGCGGGTCTGCCAGACCGATGTCCTCGCCCGCCAGGATGATCAACCGACGCAGGATAAAACGCGGGTCTTCACCGGCGTAGAGCATCTTCGCCAGCCAGTACAGGGCGGCGTCGGGATCGGAGCCGCGCACCGACTTGATGAAAGCCGAGATAGTATCGTAATGGGCGTCGCCGTCCTTGTCGTACAAGACGGCGCGGCGCTGGATCGACTCCTGGGCAACCTCCAGGGTGATCTTGATCACGCCGTCGGCGTCGGGTGGGGTGCTTTCCACCGCCAGTTCGAGGGCATTGAGGGCGTTACGAGCGTCGCCGCCAGCCACGTTGATGAGATGCTCGATGGCTTCTTCGGTAATGGCTACCCGGCGCTTCCCATAACCGCGTTCGGGATCGCGTAAAGCGTTCTCCAGAATGCGGCGCACGTCATCATCTTCCAGTGGGCGGAGTTGAAAGACGCGCGAGCGCGAGACCAGCGCGCCGATCACCTCGAAATAAGGGTTCTCTGTGGTGGCGCCGATAAAGGTGACCGTCCCGTTCTCCACATGGGGCAGCAGGGCGTCCTGCTGGGCTTTGTTCCAGCGATGGACTTCATCAACGAAGAGAATCGTGCGTTGACCGTAAAGCCGGCGACGTTCGATAGCGGCGTCAATCACCTCTTTGAGTTCAGCTTTACCAGCCAGCACGGCAGAAAGGGTGGCAAAATGGCTGCGAGTCTGATTGGCGATCACCATCGCCAGGGTAGTTTTGCCGCTCCCCGGCGGTCCCCAGAGGATAATGGATGAGAACAGGCGGTCGGTTTCGATCGCCCGGCGCAACAGTTTGCCTGGTCCTAAGATAGCCTCCTGCCCAACAAACTCGTCCAGCGTGCGCGGGCGCATACGGGCTGCCAGGGGCGCTTCGGTTTTCATCCGTTCGTACATCGCATGGGTAAACAGATCCATAACAGGCTTTCTTTCAAGGCGCGCTGGGGCTAGTTGGCGCCATTCGGTTCAACCGCCCACTTGCTCTGGTATTTCGGGTTTAACAGACTTATTGTTCTCCAAGACACTTGAGATGTCCTTACCCGTTCAAGGTGGGCACACTTCGATTATAACGCCTGCGAAGGGGGTTAATCCAAACCGTGGACAACGCCGCGCGGTAATCCCCGGCGCGATGAGATGCCCGCCAGGGAAAATGATTGCATCCGCCAGGAATGTGCATCAGCGTTCGCTGTATTCGGGGGGGAGTTTATTACCCTTGCCCAGGCGCTTCACCTCGACCCAGAACGCCTGCGCCAGCTCATAGCCGATCACCTGATCCTGGGGGTTGATTTGCAGGCGCAGCGGTCCTTTGAAAGGCGCACAGCTCGCCAGATGAAAGGCGATGCCCGGTACAAGCCCCAGACTGGCGATATAACGAAGCTTGGCGATGTCATGCGTGCGCACGCGGCTAATGACGCAATCTGAACCAGAAGGGACTTCTACCAGGGGTACATCATCCACCTGCGGCATCACGCCATCCTTCGAGGGGATCGGTTCTCCATGCGGACAGCGGGTTGGATGTCCGCACATCTCGAACATCCGGTCCTCGAGCAGATCATTGACGCCGCGCTCAAACTGATCGGTCAGCTCATGAGCAGTTGCCCAGTCGTAACCCATGATGCGCACCAGGAATACCTCGGCGATGCGATGACGGCGCAGCGAAGGCATGGCAAGGCGCTCCCCGGCAGGGGTCAGGCGAACGCCGCGGTAAGGCTCATGTTGCAGATATCCGCCTTTCACCAGACGGCGGACCATCTTGGAAACCGCCTGCATGGATGCATCCACGCTCTGGGTGAGCATGGAAAGCGGAACCGGGTCGAGGTCTTGCTGTAATCGGTAAATTTCCGCAGCATAGCGCTGCATGATCGGACTGACATTCATCAACTGCTGAAGAGTTCCATCAGAAATGTGCAACAAGGTTGAAAGATATTCTCAATTCATTTTAGATTATTTTTACCATACAAATCTAGATTAAGCAATTTGATCCGAGTATATTTCGAGACACTGCTGGACGAAAATCGACCAGTCCCAATCAAATCGCGAGGTAACAATGTTCCCGTTTGCCCGTTTTGTATTCTTCTGCGCGTTGGGGATGCTGCTCATAAACGCCTGCGGCATAACTCCCACCGCAGACCTGCCGCCAGGCGATCAGCTTGAGATGACCACATCCACTCCAATGGTTTCTTCGGACGCTTCGGTTGCCGGCAAGCTGGTGATCTATTCCGGGCGTTCCGAGCCGCTCATCCTGCCTGTGGTGGAGGCGTTTCAGGCAAAATATCCAGCCGTGGAGGTTTTGCTCAAGACAGGTAGCAACAGCGAACTGGCAAATGCGCTGATTGAAGAACAAAGCAACCCACAGGCAGATGTTTTTATCTCAACCGAATTATTCACGATCCAGGCGCTGGCTCAACAGGGGGCGCTACAACCTTACCTCCCCATGGGGGCAGATAAGCTGCTGGCGGGCTTCAGCGCGCCCGATCAAACCTGGGTTGGGTTGACGCGCCGGGCGCGCGTGATTCTATACAACACCCAACGGGTTGACCCACAGGATTTGCCCGCCTCGATCTTCGATCTCACCGACCCCAAGTGGAAGGGACAGGTCGCTTCAGCCGGCTCGACCAATGGTTCGATGCAGGCGCAGATTGCCGCCATGCGCCAGCTCCTGGGAGAGGCAGCCACCGAAGCCTGGCTGCGCGGCTTGATCGAGAACAAGGTGACCTTTTTCGGCGGTCACACCGACGTGCGCAAGGCGGTGGGCGCAGGAGAGTTCAAGTTGGGCTTAGTCAATCATTATTATTATCACCTCCAGCAGGCTGAAGGAAGCCCGGTGGGTGTTATCTTCCCAGATCAAGGCGAAGGTCAGATCGGGTTAATCACCAACGCCACAGCAGCCGGCATCGTCCGTGGAGCGCCCAACCTCGCCGCAGCGCGCGCCTTGCTCGATTTCCTCGTTTCCCGCGAGGGGCAAAAACTGTTTGCCGAACTGAACTACGAGTACCCGCTCCTGGAAGGGGTAGAGCTGCACCCCGCAGTCCAACCCCTCGAGGACCTGCGCCTGGCGCAGTTCGATATGGCTCAGTCAATTGCAAACTTTCAAGCTACCTTTGACCTGATAGAAAAAGTTGGATTGCCCTGAATGCATCTGGATGCACTCGCTAATCTGAAGCCAAAAGGTAGGGAGACGCACAGACTGCCCCTGCTCTCCCTGGCTACGCTGGTGGCGCTTTTGGCAGCCACACCGCTGGTGTATATCGGCTTGCGGGCGCTGAGCGCCGATGCAGCCGCCTGGCAAAGGCTATTGCAGGCACGGTTGTGGCTGTTGTTCAGGAACACCATCTTGCTCACCGCCGCGGTCACGGCAAGTAGCTCCATCATCGGCGTTGGGCTCGCCTGGCTCACCGAACGCAGCAATCTGCCAGCGAAGAGCGCCTTCCGCTTGCTGTTGGCTCTGCCGCTGGCGATACCCGCCTATATCGGCGCCATTATCCACCTGAACCTGATGCGCCCGCGCGGCGGCGTTATTCCAAAGCTGCTCGAGAATGCCCTGGGAATAACCATGCCGGCATGGAATCCGCTGGGCTTTTGGGGTGCAACGTTTATCCTCACTATCTTCACCTATCCTTATATATATCTGCTCAGCGCGGCAGCGTTCCGCGCGCTAAACGCCACCATCGAGGAGGCTGCCCGGGTTTTCGGTCGCACGCCAAAGCAAACCTTCTGGTTTGTCGTGCTGCCCGCGCTGCGACCTGGATTGACGGCGGGGATGCTGCTGGTGGCTCTGGACGTCATGGCTGAATACGGTACTGTAGCGCTGCTGCGATACGAGACCTTTACCTCGGCGATTTTCGTCCAGCTCACCGGTCGCTACGACCATTCGGCGGCTGCTGTACTGAGCGGCGCACTCGTGGCGCTGGCATCCGTAATTCTATTAGCAGAACTACGCACATACGGAAAGGGACGGTTCACTCAAGTTGAAAGTCAATGGCGCCCGGCGCGCGCAATCGCGCTGGGCAAGTGGCACGCACCTGCTCTCGGGTTCGTCATCGGGGTCGTAACAGCAAGCCTGTTGATACCGGTGACGGCACTGGTTGTCTGGAGCATGCAAACGCTGTTAGAGGTTGAAACATCCGCCAGCATATTCCGCCCTGGCGTGCAAGGGTTTGCGGCTCACCTCTGGAACAGCCTTTGGAGTGCGGGGCTGGCAGCGATACTGGCGGCGGTTTTCTCCCTGCCGGTCGCAATGGCTTCCATACGCTCCCCGAGCCGGTTCACCCGCCTCTTGTTGCGCATTTGCCAGGTCGGCTATGCGCTACCCGGGGTGGTGATCGCGTTGAGCCTGCTATACATCGTCAACCGCTATGCGTCTTTTCTATACGCCACACCGTTGGTGGTGGTGCTGGCTTACGTCCTGCGCCATTTGCCCCAGTCAGTTCGGGGAAGCGAGGCAGCTTTCGCGCAAATCGCGCCGTCGTTAGAAGAAGCGGCTTACACCCTTGGACGCAATTCGCGACAAACGTTCTTACGGGTGACCCTACCCCTGGCTTTTCCCGGCGTACTTGCCGGAGCGGCGCTGGTCTTCCTGACCTCGCTCAAGGAGTTGCCCGCCACGCTGTTACTGAGACCAGCCGGTTTCGACACGCTGGCGGTGCGGGCGTGGATTTGGGCTGGCGATGGCTTCTATCAACAAGCCGCGCCAGCCGCCCTGGCGCTGGTGATCCTGGCAGGCATCCCGCTCTCATTCCTGCTGCGCAAGGAAGAGCTCATCCCATGAACAGACTCGAACTGCGAAACGTATCGAAGAAATACGCCCGCAGTGGCTCGACTGCCGTCCAGGGTGTCACATTTACCCTAGCAGAAGGGGAGATTCTAGCGCTGGTTGGGCGCAGCGGCGGCGGCAAAACGACCACCCTGCGACTGATCGCCGGTCTGGAAGCACCCGACACAGGCGTGATAACGATTGACGGTCGGTTAGTTGCTGGCGAGGGTGTCTTCGTACCGCCTGAGCGGCGGAACGTGGGCATGGTCTTTCAAGAGCACGCCTTGTTCCCTCATCTGACTGTGTATGAGAATGTCGCCTTTGGACTGCATAAGCAACAAAAGTCTATCCGAGAAGAGATCGTCATGGAAAGCCTCAGACTGGTCGGTCTGCAAACGCTAGCCATGCGCTACCCACATGCCTTGTCCGGCGGCGAGCGCCAGCGCGTCGCCCTGGCGCGCGCCCTCGCTCCTCGCCCCGCGCTCCTGCTGTTCGATGAACCCTTCAGCAGCCTGGACGCCGACATGCGCGTGCAAATGCGCCAACAGGTGCGCGACATCTTGAAATCGCTGAAGGCGACCGTCGTCTTTGTGACACACGATCAAGAGGAAGCTTTATTTATGGGCGATCGCCTGGCGGTCTTCCAGGATGGCGAGATAGCACAGATCGGCGCGCCCGAAGAAATCTTCCACGCTCCACAAAGGCGCTTTGTGGCAGAATTTATGGGGGGCAGCGATTTCCTAGCCGGAAAGACTGTCCTAGAAGGAATCCAGACCGCCCTTGGGTTGCTCCCGCAACCGACAGGGCTTCCACCCGCGACCCTGGTTGAAATCGCTCTGCGTGCGGACGACGTTGCCTTCACTCTGGACAGTCAGGGAAACGGCGTCATCGCCGAGCGCTTCTTTCGCGGGGCGTTTTACCTCTACCGGCTAAAACTGGATTCAGGCGAATTTGTTCACGCGCTGCAACCGCACACTGAGTTGCTGCCGGTCGGGGCGCGCGTGCATATGTATTTCAACGCAGGTCATCCGCTCAGCGTCTTTCACAACGGGAGCGTGGTGCAGGTCAATTCACCCATTAACCTGCACCATCTCATTCCTGCAAAGCGCTGAGCCACAGATACGGCTCCTCGATCAGCTCCTTCAAGTACGCCAGGAAGCGCGCCGCTGGAGCGCCGTCCACCAGGCGGTGATCGAAGACTAATGAGAGGGTGCACATGGTGCGTACCACCACCTGATCGCCTTGCGGCACGGCTTTAGGGGCGATGCGTCCCACTCCCAGGATAGCAGCCTCGGGATAATTGATCACCGGCGTAAAGGCGTCCACCCCAAAGGCTCCCAGGCTGGTGAGGGTGAAGGTGCCGCCGCTGAGATCCTCCGGGAGCGACTTGCGCTGGCGGGCGCGCTCAGCCAACTGACGAAACTCCAAGCCAAACTGACGTAGGCTCTTCTTATCAGCGTCTTTGATCACCGGCACGATCAAGCCATGCTCGGTGTCAACCGCCATCCCCAGGTTGATCGGCTTGAGCATCTCAATCGCGTCCGGCGCCAGGCGAGCGTTCATGTAGGGATACTTGCGCAACGCTGTGGCGAGCATCTTGCCCAACAGGTCATTATATCCAGGGGCAAAACCCCACTCCTGCTCCACTTTCGCTTTCAGGCGCTCGCGCATTGCCACCAATTGGGTGGCGTCGACTTCCATGACTAACGTGACCCGGGCAGTCGTATGCACACTCTGCGCCATGCGTTCGGCGATGACTTTTCGCAAGCCGGTGAGCGGGATGCGCTCCAGGACTTCAATTTCTGGCAACGGTTGAACAATGGACAGCGCGGGTGGAACCACGCGCTCGACATCCTGACGGGTGATGCGACCGCCGGGTCCACTGCCCACCACGCCCTCCAGGCTCACCCCGGCTTCCGCCGCCACGCGCATAGCCAGGGGCGTCGCCTTTACCGCGGGAGGAATCGCAGGGCGCTGCGCCAGAAAGGCGCGCACGTCCTTCTCAGTGATGCGCATGCCGCCGCCTCCGCTGGGGGTAACCAGCGCCAGGTCTACCTGCGCTTCCTGCGCCAGGCGCCGGGCGCGCGGCGAGGCAAACAGCTTACCTCCATCTTCAGGGGCAGAAGGGGCAGCCTGAGTGGGTACTGGAGTTGAGGGGGCGGCTTCTACCTTTGCTGATTCCGCTCGAGCAACAGCCTCTGTGCCGGGGAAGCGGTCTTCGGGCTTACCGATCACCGCAACCGTGGTAACCACTGGCAGCACATCCCCCTTCTTGTACGGACCGAGGTGGATCACGCCAGAGGCATTGGCTTCAACGGGAAAGACGGCTTTATCCGTTTCGACCTCGAGCACCGGCTGCCCCTGCTCAACCGTATCGCCATCCTGCACCAACCAGCCAAGCAGGGTCACTTCCTCGACCGTCTGGCCGAGCTTGGGGATGAATAGTTCCACCGCCATCAGCTCACCACCTTTCTGCAGGCAGCCACGATACGTGCCACGTTCGGGATCGCCATATCTTCCAGCACTTCTGCGCGCGGCACCGGCACGTTCAAAGCCGCCACGCGCACCATCGGCGCGTCCAGCCAGTCGAATGCCAGTTCATTCACCTGCGCCATGACTTCGTTGATAAAGCTGGTGTTCTCGTACGCCTCGGTAACCCCGACGAAACGCCCGGTCTTTTTCACCGAAGCCACCACGGTCTCGATATCAAGCGGCTTGAGCGTGCGCAGGTCTATCACCTCCACATCAATGCCTTCCTGCGCCAGCAACTCGGCGGCTTCCAGGGCGCGATAGACCATCCGTGAGTATGTCACCAGGGTGATGTCCTTACCCGGGCGCTTGATATCCGCCACGCCGAGCGGGATGATGTACTCCTCTTCGGGGACGGGACCCTTCTCTTTGTAGAGCATCTTGTGCTCGATGAACATGACCGGGTTGTCATCGCGAATCGCCGCCTTGAGCAACCCCTTGGCGTCGTAGGGTGTGGCAGGCATGACCACATAGATACCCGGGAAGTGAGTCCAGAGCGATTCGAGGCTTTGAGAGTGATGGGCGGCAATCGCCCGTCCTGCGCCACCCTCGGTGCGGATGACCATCGGGACGGTGGTGCGCCCGCCAAACATATAGCGGTTCTTTGCACCTTGGTTAGCGATTTGATCCATGGCGAGGGGGGTGAAATCCACGTACATGATCTCAGCTATCGGTCGCATGCCAGCCATGGCTGCTCCTACTGCCGCCCCACCCACCGTGGCTTCGGAGATGGGGGTGTCGATTACGCGCCACTCGCCGAACTCCTGGAACAAGCCACGCGTTGCGCCGTATGCTCCACCGTACAGACCGACATCCTCACCCATGATGAACACCTTAGGGTCGCGTAGCATCTCCTCCCGCATCGCCTCGACCAGCGCCTGGGCGTAAGAAATCTGGCGCATCTGAGGATCGGAGCGCACGCGCTGCCGCAGTTGCGCCTCGCGCTCAATATCCTCTTTGGTAGTCTTGGAAGGAGCATAGACATCGGTAAGCACGTCTTCGGGGGCGGGTTCGGGCGAAGCTTCAGCGAAAGCCATGGCAGCTTCCAGCTTGTCTTTCACCTGTTCCTCCAACGCCGCGTATTCCTGGTCCGAAATCATCCCCACCGCTGCCATCTTCTCGCGCAACACCTTGATCGGGTCGCGCTTGCGCCATTCTGCCTCTTCCTCGCGAGTGCGGTAGGCGCGCGGGTCGGAGTGGGAGTGACCATAATAGCGATAGCATTTGGCTTCGATCAGGCTGGGACCAAGCCCCTGGCGGGCGCGTTGCACGGCGCGAGCCACCGCCCCGCGCACAGCCAGCACATCCATGCCGTCCACTACCTCGCCTGGAATGCCATAGGCGACGGCACGGTCGGCGATGTTGGGCAGCTTGCTGGCTTTCACCCACGGCACTGACATGGCATACTGGTTATTCTCTGCCACAAAGACCACCGGCAAATCCCACAGAGAAGCCATATTGAGCGCTTCGTGGAAGTTGCCAGTGTTGGCAGCGCCATCGCCGAAGAAACACAGCACCACACGATCTGTGCCCTGCAGTTTTTGCGCCAACGCCGCCCCAACAGCCACTGGGATGTTTCCACCGACGATGCCGGTGGCACCCAGATTGCCGTGCGCCACATCGGCGATGTGCATAGAGCCACCCTTGCCCTTGCAATAACCGCCAGACTTGCCCAAAACTTCAGCCATCATCTTATTGTAGTGTTCTTGCTTGGCTTCGGGCGTTTTGGCGGCTTTATCACCGTGAGCGTGGGCATGTCCATGGCCGCGATGGGTGCTGGTCACCAGATCATCATCTCGCAGGGCTGCGATCGCCCCCACCGCCACAGCTTCTTGCCCGGCGTACAGGTGCGAGGCGCCTTTGAGCACCGCTTTGCCGAGCAAGCTGGCAATATTATCCTCAAAGGCGCGAATCTCCATCACCTGGCGCAGATAAGTCATCAGGTCTTCTTTGGTCAATTCCTGCTCTTCCAGCAGAGCAGAGACCTCTTCAATGGTACGAACAGCATCGCTGCCAGCCATAGTTACCTCTCTGATAAATCCAAAAGTTGGACACGGCGCTCAGCGATCCGTCGCGCCGTGGTTTGGTAGCTCTTGATGAACTCGGTCAGTGTATTATAGACCGGCGCCCAGTTAAATGTACCTTCTTCATCTTCTAACGACAAGGGTTTGTGGGGGCGAAACCGCTCGTCGTCTCCTGGAAGGTAATAGGCTTGGCGGAAAATCTCGCTGTGAGCGAGAATATCCAGAATGCGGGGCGGGACGGCAGCTTCGATCTGGCGAGGCTGGATCGAAATAGGCGCAGACTGGTCGAAGGCGCGCCGCACATTCGGAAATACGCTTAGCAGACGCGCGCCGGTGATCTCGGTGATGTCGGGAAAGGCATTGGGAAGATCACGGTAGGCTTCGCCAGAATAGATGCGCAGCGAAGCGATCAAGATCTTGGCGCGGCGCTGATCTATCCCGCGCTGCTTCAACGCCTGGTAGAGCTTCTTGGCGACAACCACACCCGCCCAGGCTGCCGCCTGGCGCGCCTGGGTTTCGTCTATGCCCCAGGAGGCAAGCTCATCCAGTTTGCTCAGGAGCTCATCGCGCACCGGGAAAGCCAGCCGACCGTTCATCTCTACCAGGTTGGAGTATATCGCCTTGCCGGCGTGGATGGCTTCGGCAAAGGGGATGTGCTGGAACATGCCAAAGTTGACCGTAATGGTGACGCCGATGCCCCGCCCGGTGAGCTCGCGACAAGCCTGCAGCCCTGCCAGGGTGCCTGGCAGCTTGAAGACCACATTCGGCACACCTCCGTCCAGGCGGGCGCGCATCTGCTCATAAAAGAACAGGGCATCTGAAACCATTGCCTGAGCATCGCCGTGCTTCTCGGGGTTCACCTGCAGGCAAACGCTCCCCATGCGCCCCGTCTCAAGCAGGAAGATCGGTCGCAGCAAGCGCATCTGAGCCAGGACGAACTCCAGCGTCGCCAGACGGGTCAGGTGCTCGATATCCGCCTGCGGGTTGGCGAGAATCAACCGGTCAATCAGCGGATTCCATAGCTCTGGCAGGGCGTCCCAAGCCATGTTTAGTAACGGCGGGTTGGTGGTGACGAACGAAGCCCCCAGGTAGAGAGCATGTTGTAAAAAAGCAGCATAATCGTTGCTCAGCTCGGTCACGTCTTCGCCGGAGAAGCGCATTTCGGCGATCCGGCGGAGCTGGCTGCCGGCAATTTCGCGGCAATAGTTGAGGACATACTCGCTCAAAGAGCCGCCCACCAGGGCTTTTGCTGCCTCCTGTGGATCAGCCGCCTGCTCTGCCTTGTAGCGCGCCTCAGCCTGACGGCGGTAACCGGTCAGCAGTTCTGCTTCGGCGAGCGGCGCCTCGGATGCCAGCCTTTGCAGAAGGCTCTGGAGAAAGTCGGCACTCGCTTCCAGGCGCGCCTGGGTCAACGCGGCTTTACCATAGCGCTCGTGATTTTGCAGATTCCAGCGCGGCAACAAGGAGCGCAGGGCAAACACTAGCTCAACCAGAAAAGCCAGGTATTCCTTTTGAACCGCGTGATCGCCAGTGGCGAACAGAGAGCCGATCTGATTGGCAAGGGTCTCTAAGGCGAGCAGGAAATCTGCCGGCGGCAAGAAGAAGATCAGATTCTCGATCGCCTGCTGTCGAGCACCGCTCTGGATGAGAGGGAGCTGGTTCTCTACTGCCCCGGCGACGCGTCTCTGGCATTCTTGAACAATCGCCTGGCAGAGGTCTTCGGTGATGTGGGTAGCTTTACCAATTTGTTCCATCGCACGCTCCAGTATCAGCCTTTGAAGCCCTGGTGTTCAGGGGATGAGCGCCATGGCTTCCACGTATCTGCGGTAGAAATCGGCATCCTGGTCGAGGTCGACTTGCTCGGCGCGGGCGGCAAGTTCCTCCGCGAAGGCAAAACCTTCATCGGTGAGGAACATGGCAGCACCAAAACCAGCTCCATTGGGGATAGCCTCGACCACTTCCCGCTGGACGGGCGGGATCATCCCCAGTTCGAGAGCGGAATCAATTTGCACCTGCCCGCCGAAAGAGCCGGTGAGGATCACACGCTGCAGGTCGCTGGTACGTAAATGGAGTTGCGCCATCAAGGTCTCAACTGCAGCGCGGATAGCTCCTTTAGCTTTTTGCAGCTCGCGAATGTCCCATTGCGAGAGCCCCAGACGCCCGTTCTGCGTGAGGCGAATACGCCGCCCATGAGAGCTGTATTCAACGCGCTCAGCCAGCCTCGGGGGCGGATCGGCGATGCGACCGCTGGCTTCGATCACGCCTGCCTGGCGCAATACGTGCACCAGGCTCAACAGCCCCGAGCCGGTCAAGCCAACCGGCGGCTCATCGCCAATCGTCTCCAGCAGCAAATCCTCCCCCTCAAGTCTGGCACGGGTGACCGCTCCATCCACCGCCCGTGAACCGCAGGAGATATTCACCCCTTCAAAAGCGGGTCCTGCAGCGGTTGAGGCAGTGAGAATGCGCCTGCCGTCGGTGACCATCACCTCCCCGTTGGTGCCCAAATCAATGGCAGCCATGGGACCTTCAGGATGGTCAAAATGAAAATAAGCCAGGCAAGCCAGGGCATCTGAGCCGACGAACCCCCCGATGAGCGGCGGCAGCGAGACCCTGGCGCCTTCAGGGAAGATGCCGCTCATCAGAGTAGTTGCATCCGGAATGGCGCGCCGATCGTAAGGCTGGAAAGGAATCTCCGCCAGCGTATGCACCGGCAGGCGCGTCAGCAGGTGATGCATGGCGACATTGCCAACCACCGTGACGCGCGAGACCCGCTGCCGAACGCGTTCGGGCAGTTTGAGCGAGTCGACCGCCTGATTGATGGAAGCCAACGCCAAACGGTGCAATCGTTCGGCGTTTGCCGGGCTGTTCCGCGCGGCTGCCAGGCGCGAGATCACGTCTGCGCCATAGACGGTCTGTTGGTTGAGGCTGGCGCCGCCAGCGCAGACCTCGCCGTTATCCAGCATGGTTAAAAAGGCTGCAACGGTGGTAGAACCCAGGTCAATCGCCAGACCGAGCGGGACTTCAGAGCGCCGATAGCGGTAGCTGCCACGGAAACTCTTATTCGAATAGACGACGATTGGAGAAAGCACCACTCGCGTGTCGCCCTGTACGCGCGCCCGGCAAGCCAGGCGGTTGTTCAAAGCCAGCTCGCCAGGGGTGAGGTGCTGACGTTCGATCTCATCGGGCGGGGCTACACCCTCCTCGACCAGCACCTTGCACTTGCCACAGGTGCCCCTGCCGGCGCAGGGTTGTTCCAACGGCAATCCGGTAATTGGAATGACCTCGCCCAGCACGCTGCCGGCAGGCACTTCGATTGTCTTCATCTCTTCGCCGTAAATCACCGTCAGGCTTGGCATTGGCTCTTCCCTGCTCAGCGGACAAATTGCGCCTGGTTAACCTCACCGCCAGGCGGCACAACGATAAAATCCTCTCCTGCACAGGTCAGATCGGTCGCTGTTTCGATCAAACGCTGGACATACGCCTCTGAACCTAAGATTTCCTCATAGTCCATTCCCCAGCGCTGGCAGAAACGAGCAACCTCCTGCGCCTGAGGGCGATAGGCTTCCAGGACTTCCGGATTGTGGGCGACAAACGCCAGGCGCCGGTAATTGCGATATTGCTGATCCATGATCCAATCCGCCTGATCCCGCCCATAGCGCTCAACGTATTTCTGGTACTCCTGGAGCGGATTGCTGCCCGATTCCAGCCAGCCTTTGCTCAAGTAATACGTGCCTGGGATAGTATGGAATTGCTGCTGGTAAGCCTGGAAAGAGCCAAGCAAGATGGCAATGCAATCATCTGTGCGCGGGATCAACAAAATGTGTTTTCCGGCGCGAACCCTGTTCAACCCATTACCGCACAGACCATAACCCAGCACAACCAGGCTGGGCTGTTCTAGTTCGTCAATCAACTGCTGGATTCTAAGGTTCAGGTTGCGCGGAATACTATGCAAGCCATAATCCAGAAAGGTAACCGATCGAACCCGCTCAGAGGTGAGACGACTTTCCAGTAAATGTTGGAAGACCTTACAGGCAATGACCGCGATGGGCTGGTGATCAGAGGATAGTCTTGCAGACGACATGGCTTATCAGCCCGCCTTCTGGCTGAGAGCAGGCATGCGCAAGAGTTGCACAACCCTGGCAACTGCCTGGTCGTCGCCCACGTTGCCGGGAAAGACCACAAAGGTCGCTCCTGGCCAGCGGCTGCCAGGTCCCAGCTTCCAAACCGGCACTCCGGGCAACACCTGACCCAACACCCTGGCAGCGCGCACGTTCATCCCCTGGGTAGCCAGATCGCTGGAGGTGATGCCGCCTTTGCCTACTACATAACGCGGCTCGCTGCGGACGCCCTTCACCACCTGCATCAATGCCGCCGAAACCGTTTTGCCGATTTCCAGGCTCTCCGCCTGGTTGCTGCCGCTGACCAGACCGCGGCTCGTATAGATCAGGGCATCCATACCGCTCTCCAGCGCCTGGTTGACGGCATCAAGCGCCTGGCGGATTACCGGCGAGCGGGTGGTGCTGTCCAGCACCTGTGAAACCGACAATTCCACCGCCTTCAAGCCGTCCAGTGAGAGCAGCGCATTCAGTTGAGCGCTGCTCTTCGGCACGTAGGAGCCAAAGACGATCAACCCGCCGGCTTGCGGACGATCGCCAACCAATTCACCTGCGCCCAACAGCGGCTGATCGCTCAACCCTGCTGCAACCTTGACGAAAGAAGCCGCCGTGCGGAAGAGAAAACGTCTGCCCTCGGATTCTGCCTGAAGCAAGCCGGCGACGAAGACCTCCAGATCGCGATCGTGCGCCGCGTTCACCACAATATAAGAGCCCTTGCTTACCGAACACAATTGCTGCGCCACTCGAGGCGCACCCTCTTTGCGCAAGGTATCTAGCGAGATGGTTTGCACCTGTGAGGCGCGCACCCTGCCGCCTGTCTTCTCCTCAATCCACTCAGGCAGGCGGGAATGCCGGTAGCCGAACACGGCATCCCTGGCGTAAGGCGTTTGAGCGGCGGGGATCAGGCGCTCGCCTTCCTGAACCCAATGGATATCATCAACTGTGTAACGACCTCCTTCCGGAAAGAACGGGATCACGCACACACCGTCAAAATCAGCACCTTGGGCGCTGGATAGTGCCTGCGCGAGCGCCTCTACCTCGCCGGGGAAGTGGCCGCGCAAAGTGGAATCGCTACGGCTGACCACCCAAATCGGGCGATCGGTCTCGCGGGCTGCCTTCACGAGCCGGATGGCAATCTCTCGGTTGACCTGCCGGGCTTCATCCACGGGCATGCTGCGACTGTTGGTGAGGATGTACAAGGCGTTCTCGCCGCTTGCCAATGCGACGCGCAGGTCTTCCAGTTCCCATCGGGTCAAAACCCAGATGTCATGCACCGTTTGTGTGCCGGTAGGATCATCGTCCAGCGCCACCACAACGCGGCGCGCCTGACGGTTGGCTGCGAAAATCTGCTGGCGCAGGCTTGAATCTGGCCAGAGTGGCGGCAGGCGGTTGAACAGAGATTGCCGATCAACCGGTTGCGGTTCGCTCATACTCAACCCTGTGTGATGACTTTGCGGGCGCGCTCAATCGCCAGGCGCGGGCTGGAGAGGATAGGGACGGTCTGCTCCTGCGGCGGGATGGTAGCGGCGACGCGCGCCATGGAAGCCTGGGCAAGGAGGATGACGTCGCTGCGTTGCATGAGGTCAGCCAGGTATTGGCGGACAATCCGGTCGTGCGTTTCAGCATCGCCATCAAATAACGCCTGATATGCCCCTTCACAGAGGACCGATTCCACCTGTACAGTTTTATTCATCAACTTCGCCCGCGCATAAACAAGCTCAGTGGTGGGCTTGAGCGTGGTCGGCGCGGTGGCAGCCACACCGATGCGTTCCCCCAACGCCAGTGCGTGATCAACCATGGGCTCGTCGATTTTGAGCACCGGGATGCTAACCAGCGATTGAGCTGTGTCGGCGCATGGGGAGATCGAGGAGCAGGTGAGTTGCACCACGTCGGCGCCCGCTTCTTCGGCGGCGACAACATGCTCCGCCACACGCCGGTAAATAAACGGTGAAAGCCCGCCCTGTGCCAGCACCACTTTGAGCAGCATCTCGTCGGCGATGTGAAAGACCTCGACATCGCCGGGCAGAATCTCGCGCGCCAGGTCGTTGAACAGGCTCACCAGGGAGGGGACGGTATGCAAAAAGCCAAGTTTTTTCGCCATGTCTCTCTCCAATCGTTCAGGCGTTTTGCCACGCCTTGCGGATAAAACGCGCCGCCGCCTCCACACCCTGGCGGCCCTGATACGACGCCTCTTCCATACAAATCCAGCCATCCCAACCGGCATGCTTCAACTCGGCAAACAATGCCGGAAAGGGCGTAATTCCGGTGCCGAGCAAGGTGTGCTGCAATTCGCCGCGTCGGCTGGAATCGGAGGCATGTACGGTCACCACGCGGTCGATCACCTGTGTAAGAAGCTGCACAGGGTCTGCGGCAAAGGTGGCTGCGTTGCCGGTGTCGAAGTTCACTCCCAGGCTTACGCTGGCGGTGCCGCGAAAGATTTCCAGAAAGATGTCTGGCGGTTGGGAAAAATCGGTATAAGTCCAGGCGCCTGGCTTGGCATGGTTTTCATAGACCAGGGTAATTCCAGAACCGCGGGTGTTCTCCACCAGGCGGCTTAGCCCTTCAATCGCCCAGGCAATCCCTTCCTCCCGTCCGGTTTCAGGGTGCGCTTGACCGGCGGTAACGCGCACGTACTGCGCTCCAAGCGCCGCTGCGACCTCAACAACCTCCTCTTCGAGCGCCAGTTCTTTTTTTCGTTGGTCTGCATCGGGGTGAGTGAAATCCGGATAGCTGGTCACCATGATCAGGCGCATCCCGGTATCCTCGACCTGCCGGCGCAGGTCTGTCAGGGTTTGCGGGGAGCGGTCGGGGACGAACAGAATGCTGATATCAACGCCATCCAAGCCCAGCGATGCGCCCATCTCAGCCCACTGGCGCAGGCTCATCCTTCCGGCGATGATATCGGAGAAAAAAGAAACGGGCAGGCAGCTCAGCTTCATCGCTCAATTCCCCAGGAGAGAACGCATATAAGTCAAAGTTTCACGGGCGGCAGTATCCGGATCGGGTCTTGCCAGCAACTCGGCAGTGAGGAAGCCATCATAACCGCCCCGACGTAGAGCAGCGACGATGGCGGGGAAGTCAATCAAACCCTTGCCGGGCGGCAACCGGTTATTATCCCCCAGATGGACGTGGAAGAGCTTTCCGGCTTGCAGCACGCGCTGGAAGGGTTCTGTCCAGGATGACTCCTCGATATTCACATGATAGGTATCCAACAACAACCCCAGAGCAGGATGACTCACCTCCTCCAGGAAAGCCAGACCCTCGACGTGGTTGTTGACGATATCGCCCTCGTAACGGTTGAGCGCCTCGAGGGCAATGCGCACCGAGCGCGCCTGGGCATACACACCTGCCTGACGGAGGATCTCCACCAGTTGATCGCGAGCGCCTTCGCCAACCCAGACTAACTTGCCGCGAAAACTGCCAATGGTTACCAGCGGCGCATGTAGAGCGGCAGCCAGGTCGATCAGTTCGTACAGGCGGGCACGCGCCTTTTGGCTGATCTCCGGGTCGACGTTGAGCAGCGTATAACCCAGGGCAAGCGAGATGGCGCCGCTGGCGACGGCAGCGATCTGCAGCCCGTATTGTCCCAGCAGCGTTTGCATTGAATCCGGATCAACTTGAGCCGGATGGCTGGTCATCAACTCGACGCCATCCGCGCCCCATAGAGCGGCTTTGGCTAGTTTTTCTTCGAGAGTGCCGCTGAGCAGGGCAACCGGCACCAGCCGCGGCACTTCGGGGGTCTGGATGGCAAGGGCTAGTTTCATCAGGCTGAGCTCTGCGACCGATATGTGGAAACGATTACACAAATACGATACCATAACTACACCACTTTGTCAATTGAGGCAGGAAGGAAAAAAATGGTGATAAGGTTATTGACTTTTGTTTTTTTCGCAGGTATAATCTCGGTAACGGTGTGTAATCGTTTACAGAAAACCCGTTCTGTCTTTCCCCGGTGGATAAAACCGCCACATGATAACGCCCTCCTCGCTTTTCTACCCGCTCAACCGAATCGCTCAGGAGTAGGATCATGCAACTTCCCAACCAGCCGCCGACCATGTTGCGCCCCCGGCTGGGGGTGGTGGTGACAAGCTGGCAGCACGAAGATGGCGCCGAATATGCCAGGCGCCTTCCAGAGCTATTTCCCCAATCCGCCCCAACCGAGCTGGTGGACCTGCGCGTCTGCCCAAGGGTCTTGGAAAGCGAACAGGATATCCCTGATATCGCCGATTTTCTGAGCAGCCAGGGGGCTGAGGCGCTGTTGCTCATCCCTGGCAACTTTACCCTGGATCACATCATGCCTTTGATGGCGCAGGCGGCTAGCTTGCCGACCGTACTGTGGGGGATGACCACTCGCGAAGCCTGGGGAGCCTTTGTCGGCGTACAGCAAACCTTCTTTCCCTTCAAAGAGCTCGGCTTGCCCTACAAAGTCGTGATCGGAAACCTGGGGGAGGAACGCATCTGGCGCAAGATCATCCCCTATGTCCGCGCCGCGGCGCTGGTGAAACGGATGAAAGGTCTGCGCGTCGGCTTGATGGGCTGGCGCGCCCAGGGTATGTCCGACGTGGTCTTTGACGAACTGGCGCTGCGTGAGACTTTTGGCGTCCAGGTGGTCAATGTTGGCCTCACCCGCTACGAGCGCACGGTGAATGCGATCCCCGCTCAGGAAGTGGAAACCGCCTGGAACAAGATGCAGGATCGGTTTGACACCTCCATCATTTCAGATGCGGCTGTGCGCTATGGGGTGCAGACGTACCTAGCCATGTCCAGGATCGCCGCAGACGAGAACCTGCAGGCAGTGACGATCGAGTGTTTCCACGACCATCTGGGCGGTCCCTGCCTGGGATGCAGTCTGTTCAACGACCAGGGCATCGCCGCCGCCTGCGAAAGCGACGTCCCTGGCGCGATCATCATGGCAGCCGGACAGATTTTGAGCGGACAGCCGACCTTTCATGTGGACATCATCCTGGCAGACCTGGCAGAGAACAGCGCCATCTGGCACCATTGCGGCAACATGCCCACCAGCCTGGTTGCCGAAACAGGGCGCCTGCGCCTGCGCCCAATCCCCGAACACATCGGACCAGGCGCATTTGGCCCTACTATTCAGGCAACGATGCGCCCGGGACCGGTGACTGCCCTGAACCTGGTCGGGCGGCGAGGTACAATGCGCGTGGCAGCCTTGCAGGGCGAGGCGGTGCCCTACGAGTTGGAGTTCCCCGGCTCAGCCGCCAAAGTGGTTTACCCCTTTGACCTGGCTGAGGCGCTGGAACAACTGGGGCAGGCTGGCTACGGTCACCATTTCGCCCTGGTGCAGGGGCATGTAGGGCGCGAAGTAGCTGAATGGTGCGAGCTGCTGGGATTGGAATATCGGCAATTCTAAGTACTTGGTATAGTGGTTGCGGTTGGCGTTCGTTGAGGCAGCTTTGCAATCGTTAGAAGCGGCATGAAGCGCGCTTTAGGAAGGAGGTGTACACGGACCTGATCGTTGAGATTAGCTTAGACAATATCCTTTAACGGAAACTTGCTCGACTGCTCGACGAAAACTTTATCGGGAGGAAACCATGACTAGGTTGAATTTTATTATATCGGTATGGGTAGTATTGAGTCTGCTTCTTGCCGCCTGCGGTGGAGCTGCTACGCCCATGCCCACGGAAGCGCCGGCTGTTGAAACCAAAGCTCTCCCGGCAGAAGTGACCGAAGCGCCTGAAGTCACGGAGATGCCCACCGAAGCGCCGGCAGCAACCGAAGCCCCCTCTGCTGGCGAGATAGACCTGGACAAATGCGTCAAGATTGCCAACGTCGAAGTATCAGGCGAGAAACTCAATCTGGACCCCATGAACCAACCCAGCACAGAGAACTCGATTATGGTTGAGCAGGTCTATAATCGGTTGCTCGACCTGGACAGCCAATTCGTCGTCCACCCGGAGCTCGCAGAGTCCTGGGAATCGAATGCTGATGGCACTGAATGGACTTTCAAACTGGTGAAGGGCGTGAAGTGGCACGACGGCACTGAGCTGACTGCGAAGGACGTGGTGTACACGTATAAACGGCTAATTGACCCCGAAATCGGTTCCGAGGCTGCTGCCACGCTGGCTTTTCTAAAGCCAGAAGGTATTATTGCCGAGGACGACTACACAGTCAAGTTTAAGCTGGATAAGCCTGTTGTCGAGTTGCCTGTGCTCATCACCACGAAGAACACTTATATCGTCCAGGATGGCGCAACCCCAGAGACCTTGAACTATAAACCCATCGGTACCGGCCCGTTCATCCCAATTGATTTTGATCCAAACGCCCAACCGCATGTATTTGTTAAGAACCCGAATTACTGGCAAGAAGGTTTGCCCAAATCCGAATGCATTGCCTTCTACGCCATCCAGGAACCCACCACCCGCAATGCTGCGCTCCTTTCTGGTGAGGTGGACATGGTGCAGTTGGTTGACTATGCCACTCTTCCCACATTGCAGAATAATCCGGATGTGCAGCTCATGAATACGGACGCAGCCACTTCGTACGTGCTGGCTATGTGGGTGGACACTCCTCCTTTTGACAAGCTCGAAGTGCGGCAGGCGCTAAAGAAGGTGATAGACCGTCAGGCTATGCTGGATACTGTCCTGTTGGGCTACGGTGTGATTGGCGACGACAATCCCGTTCCACCCACATCACCGTACGCCTGGCGTAGCGAGGTGCCCGGGCAGGACATTGAAGGAGCAAAAGCCTTGCTGGCGCAGGCTGGTTATGGGCCGAATAACCCATTAAAGATCGATTTCTACACAGCAGAGTATATTCCCGGCGCCACCGCTCTGGCTCAGGTCTTCAAAGAGCAGGCGGCGTTGGCTGGCGTGGAGGTGAATGTCATCGTAGGACCTGCCAGTGAGCACTGGGATAATGTCTGGCTGAAGCAATCGTTCGTCGGTTCGGGCTGGAACATGCGCCATCCCGGCGAGGGCCTTGCGATCGCCTACCGTTCCAACGCAGCGTATCCTGAAACGCACTGGTATCGAGAGGATTACGACGCGATCCTCGATGCAGCCAACACCGAGCCAGATGCCGAGAAGCGAGCTGAGCTGTACAAGAAAGCTGCTCAGATGCTCACTGAGGAAGGCGGAGCAATTATCCCCCTCTTCCAGCGGTCTATAGTCGCCATGCGGAGCAACTGCACCGGCTATACACCACATGTCCAGCTATACAAGATGGATTTGCGTTACATCACCTGCGAGAAATGAGGTCAATCCACTGTAGAGTGTCTAGGCTGAGCCTAAAGGCTCGCCTGGACACTCATAACTCGCTGAAATCGAAAGTTTACTGGTAATCACTTGCCTGGAATATCGCTATGATCATACGAATGATCCTCTCTCGCCTTGCGTTGGCGATTGTCACCCTCTTTGCCGTTTCTATAATTATCTTCTGGACGGCGGAGATCTTACCCGGCGATATCGCTGCTCGAGTACTTGGCCGCGAAGCTACCGAAGAAGCAAAAGCTGCCTTCCGAAAACGCCTAAACCTGGATCGACCGGTTGCCGAACGATATGCGATCTGGTTGAGCGGTGTTTTGAGAGGTGATTTCGGCAAAGCGCTCTCCTCCCAGCGTGAAATATCTGAAGTGGTAGGTCCAAGGTTGCGCAACACCTTATTTTTGGCAACTTATGCTTTCCTTCTTTATATTCCTGTAACGGTCATCCTTTCCATTCTGGCAGCAACTCATCGCGAACGATTCTTGGATGGCGTGATATCCTCCTTGACCCTCATTGGTTTATCTCTGCCAGAATTTGTCGTGGGTACAGCGCTGATTTATATCTTCGCGGTGAACTTCAAGATTTTTCCTGTTATGTCCTTAATCCAAACGTCTAAGTCATTTATTGACTCGATCCGCCTCACAACCTTGCCAGCTATCACTTTGATGATAGCCATGGCTGTCTACAGTATCCGCATGCTGCGAGACAACCTGATAGAGGTATTGGACTCAGAATATGTGCGCATGGCAACCTTGAAAGGCATGCCACGCCGGCGCGTAGTGTCAGCTCATGCCCTTCCAAATTCACTTGTGCCAGCATTAAATACCATGGCATTAAACATCGCCTATCTGATTGGAGGCGTGGTCATTGTCGAACAGGTCTTTGTCTATCCAGGCTTGGGGACATTGCTGGTCGAATCGATCTTCCTGCGCGACGCACCAGTGATTGAAGCAATAGCGCTGATTGTCTCCACGTTCTACATATTGGCTAATCTTTTTGCGGATGTGATGGGTATTGTCCTGAATCCAAAATTGCGGACAAGCTGATGGACACCACTATCTCATCTAAAAACGTCACAGCAAAAAAAACCAGGGCGTTCGGCTTGTTATCTCGCATCCGGCGATTGCCGCGAGGGATGCTAATCGGTGCGGGCATCCTGGTCTTTTACCTATTTGTCGCCCTAACCGGTGATTATTGGACGCCGTATGACTATAACCAGGTCGGTACCGGAAAGCCATTCGAGAAGCCCAGCTCGGAACACCTGTTGGGCACAGATCAACTTGGAAGAGATGTGTTCAGCCGGGTTGTCGAGGGAACGGATATAGTCCTGTATTTAGCCTTAACCAGCACATTACTCGCTACGATCATCGGAGGCGTCCTTGGGCTGGTTAGTGGGTTTGTGGGCGGATGGTTTGATCAAGTAGCGATGCGGGTGGTGGATATCGTCATTAGCATACCCTTCCTGGTTCTGGGTTTATTATTAATTTCAGCCGCAGGACCAGAGTTAGCGGGCAGTTTCCAACTCTTGATATTTGTCATTGCCTTTGTGTATGCACCACGCATTGCCCGGATGACACGCGCTGTGGCAATTGATCTGGTTACGCGAGATTTTGTCACCGCGGCGCGCACCCGTGGTGAGTCAATTTGGTCTATTGTCTGGCATGAGTTGCTTCCTAATGCCACCGGTGTAATCCTGGTTGAATTGGGTGTGAGAGCAGGGTATGCACCCATTTTCGTCGGAGCACTCGGCTTTTTAGGCTTAGGGGTGCGCCCCCCGATCCCAGAATGGGGGTTAATGATTAGCGAAAACCGACCAGCGATTGTCAGTGCTCCAATGGCAGTTTTTGCTCCTGCGCTGGCTCTGGCTGTGCTGGTGATCGGTTTAAACCTGTTTACTGATGGCATGGCTCGGTTGCTTGGGAGAACAGCCATAAATGTCTGAGTATATTACGGGTAACTCCAAAACTGTCCTGCCAGATGTATCTCCATTGATAGAAATTCAAGAATTGGATGTCGAATACTGGCAACAACAGGATTGGGTAAAGGTTATCGAAGGCTTATCACTCCAGATTTTTCCGGGTGAAACCTTCGGTTTGGTAGGAGAATCCGGCTGCGGGAAGTCAACAACAGCCAACGCTATGCTTGGATTCCGCCCGCGCGCAGCTCGCTACACCCGAGGCTCGGTCTGGTTTGAGAATAAAGATCTATTAAAGCTGACAGAAGCAGAAAAGCAAAAAATTCGAGGGGCTAAGATCAGCCTTGTGCCGCAAAATCCGACAACCGCCCTAAGCCCTGGCATGCGCGTCGGGAGACAAATTAGCGAAACACTGCTTTATCACCGCTACTGCAAAGATAGAAAAGAAGCCAGAGAACGAACCCTTGAATTATTCAAGCAAGTCAGCCTTAAGAATCCTGAAAAAATATTTGAAAAATACCCCCACCAACTGAGCGGAGGACAACAACAGCGCGCGATTACCGCTATGGCTCTGGCATGTAACCCCAAGCTTGTTGTTCTGGACGAACCGACTACAGGGCTGGATGTGACCACTCAGGCACAGATCCTTGATCTGCTGGTGGAATTGCGTAGCAGGTTTGGGATTACTATGTTCTACATCACCCACAATCTGGGAGTTGTGGCTCAAATATGTACGCGTATCGCAGTAATGTACGCTGGCCGTCTGGTAGAGGTTGCCCCTACAGAAGAATTGTTCTCATCGCCGAGGCATCCCTATACCCAAGGATTGATCGCCTCCGTCCCACGCGTTTCCAAGCCCAGTCGCAAACAATCCTTGCTCCTGAGGGGCTTGCTCCGCCGCGATGAATTGCCGCCGGGCTGTCCGTTCGCCCCGCGTTGCGAATTTGTTCACGAGCGCTGCCTGCAAGAAGCGCAGGTATTGGAGACCGTCGCTGATAATCACCAGGTAGCATGCTGGCGTTGGAAGGATGTTCCAATCTTCCGTGATCGTTTTTATCGGGACGTTGCAATAGAATATGAAAGACCAATAAATCTGTCTCCCGATCAACAGCGCTTACTCGAAGTCAAAAACCTGGTGATTGGTTATGGATCCACTGGCAAAGGCCGCTTCTTTAAGAAACCGCCCTCTATTATCGTAGACGGTATCTCCTTTGATATTCTCCCTGGGGAGACGTTCGCCCTGGTGGGCGAATCGGGCAGCGGTAAAACAACAGTTGCCCGGGCTTTGACCGGTTTAACGCCTTACACAAAAGGGGAAATCGATTTTCTAAATGCATATGACCTGACACAGCCGGTTGACAAAAGAACAGACGAGATATTGCGTTCCGTCCAGTTCATCTTCCAAAACCCGGATGCTTCTCTAAATCCCCGGCAGCGAGTTTCGAAAATCATTGGACGACCGTTGCAAAGGTTTTTTAGCCTTTCTGGTAAAGAATTGCGTATTCGGATTGAAAAGCTGCTTGAAGATGTCCGCCTTGATCAGAGTTACTATAATCGTTATCCCGATGAGTTGAGCGGAGGCGAGCGACAGCGGATTGCTATTGCTCGCGCCCTGGCAGCAGAACCAACGCTTCTCTTATGCGACGAAGTATTGTCCGCTCTGGATGTATCGGTACAAGCCAATATCCTGGAGTTGTTGATCGAGCTGCAAACGCGTAAGAAAATCGCCTATCTATTCATTACACATGACCTGGCTGTTGTGCGCTCCATTGCCCATCGCGTGGGTGTCATGTACTGGGGGGCTCTCTGTGAACTCGGACGGGTGGACGAGGTTTATAACGCTCCTTCTCACCCATACACAGAAATGCTCCTGAAAGCCATCCCTGAACCCGATCCAGCTCAACAAATGCCACATATGCGTAAGGATGTTGGCTTGATAGTGACCGACATGAAATATGCCTGCCCCTTTGCTGCACGCTGCCCGGTAAAGCTGGGGGTCATCTGTGAACAACAAGAACCGCCATGGCGAATTGCGAGTGAAACTCATATGTTGCGTTGCCATATACCCCTGGAAGAATTACCAGATCGTTTGTCAGAGGTATGGCAGGCAGTTTCGTAGAAATCGAGTAATGCGCTCACGATCGTAACCAGCAGGTTGAGTATGAAACACCAGATAAACGGAGGCTACCTGGAAGTCCTTTCAGAGGGTGATCTTGAACGCATCCACCAGGCAAGCCTGTCCTTGCTTGCCGATCCGGGAGTTTTCTGTGAATCCAACCTGATCCTGGATACATTTGCACATGCCGGGATTAAAGTTGATCGCGAGCGTCGCGTGGTGCATATCTCCGCAAACATCGTTGAAGATGCCCTGGCAAGCGCGCCAAAATCCTTCTTCCTATATGGACGCGATCCGCAAAAAGACCTCCTCCTGGAAAGCGGACAAGTGTATTTTGGTATGGGTGGTGCTTCCGAGCCATTTTATTGGGATTACGACTTGCGCCGCCCGCGCTCACCAACCAAAACCGACATGATTAACTGCACTCGGCTGGGTGAGCGCTTGCAACATGTTGATTTTGTCCTGGCACTGTGCTCGGCAGGCGATGTACCCAAAGACGAAATATTCTTGCATGAATATGACGCCTTGATGAGGAATACGACTAAACCAGTGGTTTACTCAGCGCCTGGGCGTTTCTTTGCAGCCAAGTTCATCGAGATGGCTTGCGCTGCTAGCGGCGGCGAGGAGGCATTCCGCCGCAGACCGTGGATCTCTGCTTTTGTTACACCAGTAGCCCCTTTGCGATTGACACCCTTGGACGAGTGCCTCTACGAACTCGCTGCGTTCAATGTTCCGGCGTTAATTCGCCCTGGACCCATGATGGGGGCAACCAGCCCGGCAACCTTAGCGAGCAACCTGGCACAGACAAATGCTGAGGCACTTTGTGTAATTGTCCTCTCCCAGATCATCCGACAAGGGATGCCAGTGATTTATGGTCCTGCTACACCCGCGATGGATATGACCACGACCCTATGCACGTACGGCAGTCCCGATGAAGCGGTTGGACGAGCAGCAGTAGCACAACTTGGGCGTTATTATCAATTGCCTTCATGGAACACAGCCGCTACCGAAGCCAAACTTCCCGATGCTGCTGCTGCCGCTGAAGCGATGTTTGGCATGCTTTTGAACGCCACTTCAGGCATGACGCTTACCCAAACCATGGGTACGCTTGCCAGTGGGTTCTACGGCTCGGCAGAGATGCTGGTAATATGCGATGAAATGGCGCGTATGATCAAATACCTGTTACGTGGCGTCCAAATCTCCGATGATACCCTGGCTTTGGATGTTATTCGCGAGATTGGTCACGAGGGCAATTTTCTGACCCACAGCCACACCGCCCGCTTTTTCCGGAAAGAACTCTATTTCCCTAACCTGTTCCGGCGGTTGACCATTGACCAATGGCAGTCCATGGGTGGTGAGTCCATCTTGGAAGTAGCCCATCAGCGCGTTCAGGAAATCCTGAGCACTGCCAGCCCAGCGCCGTTGCCTGCTGGAGCAGATGAGGAATTACAGCGGATCCTTGATAAAGCTATCCGTGAACTCAGGCGCGTTTGAGCACCTGGCGTTATGGTGTTGAAGATAATTGAGTAGATTGTATAATCTGCTGTACGCGCGTGGATTGGAATATGACCGATAATCGTTTGACTGAAGCGACGATGGAACATGAACAAATCCTGACATCATACCACCTAACAAGGAGAAAAAAATGGACGCCCTGATACAATCCATCCAAGAAAACGTGATTAATGGGCAAAAAGCCCAGGTGGAAAACCTGGTGCGCCAGGCGCTGGAAGAGAAGCTCTCCCCTGAAGAAATTCTCAACGCAGGGCTGATCGCAGCCATGAAAGAAGTCGGGGCGCGCTTCGAAGCTGGCGATTTCTATGTGCCAGAGATGCTGATCGCCGCTCGCGCCATGCAATCCGGTCTGGCGATCCTCAAACCCTATCTGATGCAAAGCGGCGTCAAATCCACCGGCAAAGTCGTCATTGGCACCGTAAAGGGCGATCTGCACGACATCGGCAAAAATCTGGTCGCTATGATGTTGGAGGGCGCCGGATTTGAGATTATTGACCTGGGTACAGATGTGCCGCCAGAAAAATTCATCGCCGCGGTCAAAGAGAACAACGCCAGCCTGGTTGGTATGTCTGCTCTGCTGACGACGACCATGAGCAATATGAAGCAGGTGTTGGAGGCGATGAAAGAGGCAGGCGTGCGCGAAGCGGTCAAGGTGATGGTCGGCGGCGCGCCGGTTACAGAGACCTTTGCCAAAGAGATTGGCGCAGACGGCTACGCGCCGGACGCCAGCCGCGCTGTGACGCTTGCCAAGAGCCTGATTGGCGGCTAGGCTTCTCCAATCCAATAGCTAAGGCGGGCAACAGCCCGAGGGTTTCATATCCCTGGAAGCCGTTAGAGTGGCTCATCAGAAACGCAGATATGAGGAGATAGAACCCCAATGAAGACAGGCGCAAAGGGCGGCAACCTTCGTATCTTGTCCGATAGCGAAATGGAGCGCATTCACCATGCAGCGCTTTCCTTACTGGAGGATCCGGGAATCCTCAGCGAATCCGACCTGTTTCTGGAGATCTGTCAGAAGGGTGGCGCCCGGGTCAACTGGGAAAAGCGAACCATCCACATCCCGGCAGAGATGGTGGAGGCTGCCATTCGCTCCGCACCCGGCTCTTTTATCCTGTATGGACGCCATGATCCGGCTATGGATCTGCTGCTGGAACCCGGTCGGGTGTACTACGGCATGGGCGGCACCTCGGAACCACTCTTCTGGGATTATGACTTGTGGCGGGCGCGCCAGCCCACCAAGCAAGATATGATCACCAGCACGCGCCTGGGGCATGCCCTGCCGAACATTGATTTCGTCCAAACCTTGTGCATGTCCGGCGATCAGCCTACCAACCAGATCTTCTTCCACGATTTCGACGCCATCTTTCGCAACACCACCAAGCCCACCGTCATCAACATTCTGGAGCGCCCCTTCACTGAACATCTATTGGCGTTGACCGCAGCCGCCTCTGGCGGAGAACAAACGTTGCGGGAAAAGCCCAGCGTGATGGGCATCGTCACGCCCATCTCGCCTCTCAAGGTCGCCAAGATGAACGAGGGGCTGGTAGATGCTGTACTGGCAGGCGTGCCGATCTTATACTCGCCTGGTCCGCTGATGGGCGCCACCTCGCCAGCCACGGTTGCCGGCACGGTAGTGCTGACAATGGCGGAAGTACTGTTCGGCGTGGTGCTGGTGCAATTGATCAAGCCCGGCGCACCGGTGGTGCTCAAACCAGATACTGACGTCTTCGATATGAAAACCACCCAATGCACCTATGGCAGCCCGGAGCAAAACCTGGGCAAAATCGCTGTGACCCAGCTCGCCCACTATTACAACCTGCCAATATACGGATTGGGCGGCGGCGTGGAAGCCAAAACCCCCGACGCCGAAGCTGCCTCCGAAGCGATGATGGGCATGTTGCTCAACGGGCTGGCTGGCATGACCCTCAACCAAAGCCTGGGTACCTTATCGTGGGGGCAGTACGGCTCACAGGAGATGGTGGTGATCTGCGATGAACTGGTGCATAGCATCAAGCGCATCCTGGAGGGGATCAACGTCACCGATGATACCCTGGCAGTTGATCTCATCCGCCAGGTGGGTCACCATGGAGATTTCCTGCAGACCGAACACACCATGACCTACTTCAAGAAAGAGATGTACTTCCCCCGGTTGTTCCGGCGACAGACAATAGAGCAGTGGATACAGTCGGGAGCCAAGATGGCTCACCAGGTAGCCCACGAACGCGTTGTCGAAATCCTGGCGCAGGCTGGTCCAATCGAACTGCCGCCCGGTGTGGATGCAGAGATGGAGCGCGCTTTACAGAAAGCAATCGAGTTTGCCGAAGCCAGGGCAAGGGAGAGTTGAGGCAAGCGGCACCCGTCTGGTTGAAGAGCGAGGCTTAAAGGCACCATTATGGAAAAGCTTTCCATTCAGGTTCTATCCCGAGAAGAGCAAGATCGCATCCACAACGCTTCTCTCCAGATCCTGGAAACGACCGGCATGATCATCAGGGATGACGAAGCGTTGGCACTGTTAGCTCAAGCCGGCGCCAGGGTGGACTTTGACCACCAGAGAGTTTTTTTTCCAGCCAGCCTGGTGCAATACGCACTGGAGCAGGCTCCCAGCGAGGTCAAGCTTTACGGCAGAGACCCATCTCATTCAGTGCATTTGTGCGAAGGCAATGTGTATTACTCCACCAGCGGTTACGCCGTCTGGGTGTACGACCCCGCATCCGGCAAACGCCGTGAGATCACCCAGGCAGACCTGGCTTGGATCACCCGTCTTGCAGATGGATTGGATCAGGTGGAGATCCATGCCCTGCTCGGGACGCCCATCGACGCCCCGCCAGAGACCAACGACCGCTACCAGCTAGCCATCGCCCTGCATAATACCACCAAGCACATCTGGAACACTGCCTACGGACCCGACGGGGTGGCAGACGCCGTGCGCATGGCAACGGCGGTGCGCGGCACTTCAGAAGCGCTGCGCCAGTATCCACTTTTCACCCTCGACCTGACGACTCTCAGTCCACTTCAGCTCGATGAACGACAGGCTAGCACCATGGTCGCCGGAGCAAGAGCCGGCATTCCCATTGGCGCCAGCCCGGGACCCATCGGCGGCGCAACCGGACCGGTTACGCTGGCTGGTACGCTCACCCAGGCTAACGCTGAATTCCTCGGCGCCTTGACGCTGTGTCAGGTGGCGAATCCAGGAATCCCGGTGATTTACACCCAATGGACGCGCAGTCTGGATATGGCTCTGGGCAGCGTGGCAATGGGCGGACCAGAATTCAGCTTGCTGCGGATTGCCACAGCCCAAATGGCGCAGTACTATCACCTGCCTTCGCGCGGCGGGGGTCTGATGGCTGACGCCAAAGCCGCAGACGCCCAGATGGGAATGGAGAAGCTGCTCAATTGCCTGTCTGCCACCCTGGCGGGGCTGAATGTGGTGGCGGGGGTGGGACAGACGGATTTCATCAACACCGTCCGCCCAGATCAGATGTTCATCGACAATGAGATGATCAGCCTGGTGCGACGCATGCGCCGGGGAATCCGCGTGACGGATGACACCATCGCCCTGGAGGTCATTCAGCAGGTCGGTCCAGGCGGCAACTACCTGGCTGCCGATCACACAGTGGCAAACTTTCGCCAGGAGCTCTGGTTTCCCAAACTGTTCGACCGCAAAGTCTGGTCGGTGTGGGAGGCAGAGGGCGCCCTGGACATCGCCGCTCGAGCGGCGCAGAAGGTGCTGGCAGACCAGCATCAGGCTCCACCCCTCGATGCAGTCGTTAGTCGTGAGATCTGGGATGTAGTGCGCCATGCCGACCGCCGACATGTACATTGAACCAGGCAAACGGGTCAAGGAGTTGTAACCGATGATCGAAGACATTGAAAGCCAGAAATATGTCGTTCACCGCTCCTGGCGCAAGCCTTTCCCGGTGATTGAACGCGCCGAGGGCATCTATCTCTACGATACGCAGGGTAAACGCTACATTGACGGCGCAGCCGGTTCCTCGGTGGTGGTGAACATCGGGCATGGCGTCCGGAGTGTGATCGAAGCCATGTACCGCCAATCCCAGAAGGTCTGCTTCGCTGCACCGCACCTCTTCACAAACGAAGCGCAAATCAGGCTTGGGCAGATCGTCGCCGAACATGCGCCGGGCGAGATGCGCAATAACTGCCGCACCTGGTTCGGCACCACCGGCACCGACGCGGTCGACTCGGCGGTGCGGGTGGCGCGGCAGTACTTCCTGGCAAAGGGCAAGCCATCCAAGTACGTGGTGATCGCCCGATGGCAAGGGTTTCACGGCAACAACCTGTTCGTCACTGGCGTTCATGGGCATGTCAGCCGGCGCAAATCCTATTTCCCGATGTATGTCAACATGCCCAAAATTCCACCGGCGTACTGCTATCGCTGCCCGTTTGAACTCAACTACCCAGAATGCCGCCTGAAGTGCGCCCGCTCCCTGGAAACGATGATCAACCAAACAGGCGCCGAGAATGTGGCAGCCTTCATTGCCGAGCCGGTAGTCGGCGCAGCCCTCGGCGCGGTGCCCGCTCCTGATGGCTACTTCGAGGTGATCCGCGAGATTTGCGACAAACATGATGTGCTCTTCATCGCCGACGAGGTCATGACCGGTTGGGGGCGGATCGGGCGCTGGTTTGGCATCGAGGAATGGAACGTAACGCCGGACATCATTGCCACCGCTAAGGGGATGAGCTCCGGATACACCCCCATCTCCGCCACGATCGCCAAAGAGGAAATCTGGCAAGCCATTGAAGAAACCAAAGTACCGATGCTCGCCGGCCATACCCTGAACCAAAACCCCGTATCTTGCGCCGGCGCCATCGCTGCCATCCAGTACGTGGAAGACGAGCGCCTGTTAGAGAAATCCAGAGACAACGGCGCCTATTTACTCGCTCGCTTGAAGGAGCTGGTGGACGAGTTCGAGATCGTTGGTGATGCGCGCGGCAAAGGGCTGATGTGCGGCTTCGAATTTGTCAAAGATAAGGAAACCAAGGAGCCCTTCGATCCCGCGCTGAAGGTCAGCGCGCGCTACGAGATGGCATGTCTGGAGCGGGGGCTGTCGCTCTTCATGTGCTTCGGCTGCGTGGAGGGCGTGGCTGGCGATATGATGTTGGTGACACCGCCTTTGATTATCACCCGCCCTCAGATTGACGAGATGATTGAGATCATGAAAGACGCGCTCATAGAGCTCCAAGGCGAACTGTTGTCATAGCGCCTGTCCAATGAGAAAGCGGCAAGCTCCTCGACAAGAATGGGATAGCCACTCACCATGAAAATCGGCATGCTGACCGGCATCTGGCACATAGCGGAGAAGGCTTCTCTGGTGCAAAGCCTGCGCCGGGCGGCAGACCTGGGCTTCCGCTATGTTGATCTGCACGGCGTATTTCACGGCGGACCATCTCATCTGGACGCTGCGGGGCGCAAGGCGGTGAAGGATGAGCTGAACGCCCTTGGACTGACGCCGCGCAATTACGTGCTGCACCCACCCTACAATTTGGCATCGGCGAGCGAAGCCGAACTGGAATACTGCCATGCTTTTATGCAAGAGGGCATTCAAATGGCGCTATCCTGGGGGGTGAATCAGCTTGAGTTGAATGTGGGGCAATGGGTTTATGGATTGCCCCGTCAGACCTGCTGGGAGAAAGCCGTGCGCTTCCTGCAACGACTGTGTGATTACGCCGCCGAGCGCGATTTTTATATCGCCATCGAGTCGGAGCCATACGCCTGGTTCATTGTGAACGATCTGGCTTCTACGGTGCGCATGCTCGCCGACGTAGATCGGCAAAATTTCACCGTCTTGATCGACCTGGGTCATCTGGCGCTCGAACGACAAAGCCCGCCGGAACTGCAACAGATAGCCGATGTGATCATTAATGCCCATTTCAGCGATCATAAACCGTACCAGCACACTAACCAGGTCATTGGAACAGGCATCACGCCCACCGCCGACTATTTGGAAATGTTGCGTCAGATGGATATTGATCGCCGCATGCAGCGCTTCGGCTATGACGAGTTCCTGGTCAGTTTCGAACTCGGCATGCCCGGGGATCAGATCCAGGACCCCGATGACTGGGTCAGGCGTTCGCTTCAGCATGTGTTGGAAATCGCTCCCTATATGAGCCTTGGGTGAAGCGAACCATGTGAGGCTTCGGAAGACAAGGAGGTTGTCATGCATCCAGAAAACCTGGCAAGGCTTGCAGACTATCTGAAAGCTCAAGGCATGCAAGCCGCCCTGATCTCCAACCCATTCAATATCACCTGGTTGACCGGCTACGCCCCTGCCATTCAAACCGGTCCCAGCCCTTTTGAGGGCGGCCCGGCTCTGGGCTGGTTCATAGATGGCGAGCTGACCTTATTACTCACCGATTGGGAAGCCGCAACCGCCAGCGCGCTGGGCGTCAAGGTTCACCCATATATTGGCTACACCGTCGAAGAGCCGCTTGCCTGCACCAGGCGGATGGTGACTGCTCTGGGCGAGATGCTCAAGCCGTTTGCCAGTCTCCAGGGCGTGGTAGGCGTTGAAATGAACCAGCTGCCTGCCGCCTTGTACGCTTCATTATCAGATATGCTGCCTCACGCCACACTGCAGAACCTGGACCGTCAACTTGATCCTTTACGGGCAGTGAAAACGTCGGAGGAGATCGCAAAAATCCGCGCCGCATTGCGCCTGGCAGACCTGGCTCAGGAGCAGATACGCGCACAAATCCAGCCAGGCGTCTCTGAGTTGGAGCTATGGCAATCGGTAAAGTCGCGCATCGAGCTGGAGGCGGGCGGCCGCGTGCCGGTGCTGGTCGACCTGGTAGCAGGGGTGCGAACCAGCGAAATTGGCGGTCCGCCAACTTCCTACAAGGTGCAAGCAGGCGACCCGGTGATGCTGGATTTCGTGCCGCGCCTTGACGGCTATTGGGGCGACAACTGTGCCGTCTGGTTTGTGGGAGAACCCGCCGAGCAACTAAAAGCCATCTACAAAGTGGTGCAAGGCGCTCTGCAAGCCGGGGCAAACGCCATTCACCCAGGACTGTCTGCCGGTGACCTGGACGCCCTGGTGCGCGGCTATATCCGCGACGCTGGCTACGAACCTTATCCGCATCACAGCGGTCATGGGTTAGGCGCCATCTACCACGAAGAGCCGCGCATTGTGCCTAACCATCCCATGCGCCTCGAACCAGGTATGGTGCTCGTGCTTGAACCCGGCATCTATCTACCCGGGGTCGGCGGGGTTCGCCTGGAGGACGCCTACCTGGTCACCGCTGATGGGTGCGAGGTTTTAACCAAGCACTTGAGCACAGTTCCGGGTATTAGCACAGGAGGTGAAACCTGAAGAAATCACGCCTTGTAAATCAATCACTATCTAAGCTGTTCCCTATTCTTTCTGACTTCCTGAGGAGGAACTCATGACTACTCGAACAAATCGTCCCCTAAACCGGCGTGACTTCCTCAAGCTGGCAGGTGTCAGCCTGGCTGCCGCCGGTCTTTCGCCGCTGATTCAAAGTTGCGGCGGGGCGCCCGCCACCACAGCCGCTCCCGCAGCCACCACCGAGGCGCCCATGCCCACCGGCAAGACCCTCAAACTGTGGTGGTGGGGCGAGCAGGAAGCCCCTGGCCTGGAAAAGTGGCTCAACGAGATGATTGCTAAGTTCAAAGAGCAAACGGGCAACACCATTGAGCCAACGCTTCAAGATACCTCGGTAGTGATTTCCGAATTTCAGACCGCCTCAGCCGCCAACAATGCGCCCGACATCCAGTTCCTGTGGAACGGCATTTACCACATGGAGAGCGTTTGGTTGAACTACCTGGAGCCACTCAACAATCTGGTGCCGCAGGCTGAAATTGACGCTACCCAACCCACCAAGCTCTCTGTATTCGGTGGGAATGTCTACCGCATGGGATGGTATTCGGCTGGACTGTTGTGGCTGTACAACAAAGAAATATTCGACAAGGCTGGATTGAACGCCGACTCTCCCCCAAAGACCTGGGATGAATTACTGGACGCCTGCGACAAGATCAAAGCGGCTGGTTTCATCCCCATCTCTGCCGGGTTGAAAGATGGCTTCTGGGGCGAGTGGTACATGGGGCATGGCTTGGGCCAGAACCTGGATTCCCCTGCAGACGCCATTAACCTGTTCATCGGCGAGCTCGACTGGCGCGAGCCGCGCTATTACGAGCATTGGGCAAAGGAGGAGGAGCTCTGGAAAGCCGGATTCCTAAACGATGACATGAACTCGATTGACCTGTATCCTGGCATCGAGATGTTTGGCGCGGGCAAATCTGGAATGACAGCTATTGTCACGCCGCTAGCCGCTTCCCAGGCGGAGGCGTTGGGCAGCAGCGAGAAGGTTGGCGGCATGGTGTTTCCAGTCTTTGGCAAAGGCAAGATGGCTGGCAAGCCGATTGCCGACTGCCAGGGTTTTGGCATCTCCAGCCAGAGCAAGAACAAGGAAATTGCCGCTGAATTCTTGCGCTTTATGCACACCAAAGAGGCTGTCCAGGCTTTGTGGGAAACTGCCAAAGTCCTGCCGATGGATAAGACGTTCGACGGCAACGCTATTGAGGACCCACTGCTCAAGCAGATCTGGAGCGGCTGGGTGGCTGGACCGGATACTGTGCCGTACATCTCCAATCTGATGCCGGTGCTCTTCTGGACGGACGCCATGTTCGTCAACTCGCAGAAGATCATCGCCGGCGAATGGACGGCTGAGCAAGCAGGTCAAAACGCTTATGAAGTCACCCAAAAATGGGTCGAGCAAAACCCCGACATGGTGGAAAACTACGCCAAATGGGCAAAGGACCTCGGATTATAGCTTTTCCGGATGCATGGTTGTTTCCCACTCGCCTGCAACAGGTGGGAAACAACCACTCCCCTGGTCCAAAACCCCTGACATTCATCAACAGATCATTCATGAATAAAAGGAGCATTTACAAATGGGAAGAGACTTGCTAAAGGGGAGGGTCGCTCTGGTAACTGGAGCCGGTCAGGGACTGGGGCTGGCAATCTCACGTGAGTTTGCAGAAGAAGGGGCGGCAGTCGCCCTGGTGGAGATCAATCCGAACACGGTCGCGCAAGCCGAAGCGGAACTGACCAGCAAGGGATATCCAGCCAAGGCATACCTCCTCGATGTGACAGATTACGACGCCTACGCCAAGGCAATTGCCGATGTAGTCGAGCGTTGGGGGCATCTGGACATCCTCGTCAACAACGCCGCCATCGCAATCTATGGCACGATCCTGGAAGACCGCCTGGAAGACTGGCGTAAGCAAATCACAGTCAATCTTGAAGCCTACTACATGGGCTCGAAGCTGGCGGCTCCCTATATGGTCAAGCAAAAATTCGGAAGGATCATCAATATCACTTCCATCCAGGGCTTCCTCTCCAGTGGGATGTGCGGCGCTTACAACGCCGCCAAGGGCGGCATCATCGCCCTGACGAAGTCGATGGCGGTTGAGCTGGCGCCTTACAACATCGCCGTCAACGCCATCGCCCCCGGCTTCATGCGCACACCGATGTCCATCATTGATGGCGTGGATGAAACCACCACTGAAACCTTCTTGAAATGGTACGTTGAGATGCGCCACATCCCCATGGGGCGCACCGGCTATCCGGAAGACGACGCCGGCGCGGCGGTTTTCCTGGCTTCCGATTACTGCCGCTACATGACCGGTCAGGTTCTGGTGGTTGACGGCGGTCTGACCAGCACGTTTTAGTTCGATATTCCCAGCTTGAGCAACGCCGCCATGTACAAGGTGTCCAATGCTTCGCACCCATAAATTGATCCCCTGGCTGTATCTGACGCCGATGTTGTTCTTGTTGATCTTTGCCTTTGGCTATCCGCTGGTTTCGATCTTTAATTTCAGCATGCGACGTATTCGCGGCGCCACCGGACCGTTCATCGGTTTTGAAAACTACCGCCAGGTCTTCAAAGATACGGTGTTTCGGGAGGCTGTCAGCCACAACCTGATCCTGCTGCTGGCTGTTCCAATTATGATCGTGATCTCGATCCTGGTAGCGGTGGTGCTATATGAGCGCGTCAAGGGCTGGCGCGTGTATCGGTTCATCCTCTTCATCCCCTACATCCTGGCTGTTCCGGTGGTGGGCGTGGTGTTCAGCAACATCTTGCAACTGAACGGCATCCTCAACGAAACCCTGCGGGTGATCGGTTTGGGGAGATTGGGGCTGGACTGGATCGGGAATCCCGATATCACCTTATGGAGTGTGATGGGGGTGATTATCTGGCGCGAGGTTGGGTTTGGCATTGTGCTTTTCCTGGCGCGACTGCTGAGCATCAATGAGGAATTGATCGACGCCGGCAAGGTGGACGGTGCGAACTGGTGGCAACGACTATGGTTTGTAATCCTCCCTGAACTGAGGAGCGTCCTCGAATTCTATACGGTGGTCAGCGTGATTACCATGCTGGCGTGGGTGTTCTCTTATATCTACACAATCACCCGAGGCGGTCCAGGGAATGCCACCCAGATCATGGAATTGTACGTGTACAACTTTGCCTTTCGCAATCAGCTGCCCGGGATCGCCTCGGCGGTAGCCGTGCTCTTGTTCCTGGTTACGATTGCGCTGATCATCCCGGTATTTCGACTGCGCGCCAGCACTGAAATGGAGGAAATGGCATGAGCGAGTCCATCGCGAGGCGAAGGGTCATCTCCTATCGCTCAATTTCCAGCCTGTGGAAGCATATCTTTCTGCTATTCGGCGTGCTGCTGGTGCTGTTGCCGCTCTACTTCACAGTGATCACCGCCTTCAAGACCCAGGAGAACTACTCCCTCGATAAATTCGGTTTCCCCAAGCCATTTTACGCGGGCAACATCGAAACCGCGCTGCGCGGCGGGCGATACTTCCTGTGGTTTAAGAACAGCGTTATCCTGGCTGGGGGCTCTGTGCTGCTTTCCACCATTGTCTCTGCTCTGGGAGCCTTTGCCTTTGCACGCATGCGCTTTAGCTTCCGTCATCCGCTGCTCTCCATCGTCACCGCGTTGATGATCATTCCTCCCGTGGTGATGCTGGTGCCGTTGTTTCTGTTACTGACGCGTCTGCACATGACCAGCACCTTTTGGGGGGCAATTCTGGTCTACGCCGGACTGGTAACGCCGTTTTCGGTGTACCTGTTGACCAATTTCTTCAAGACCATCCCCTTCGAGATTGTGGAATCGGCGCTACTGGATGGCGCTTCCAGCCTGGATATCCTGGTGAAAATCCTGTTGCCGCTCTCCGGTCCGGCGCTGGTGACGATGATTGTAGTGAATATGCTCTGGGTTTGGAACGATCTACTCGTAGCGCTGGTGCTGCTGCCCCAGGATGACCTGCGCCCGCTGATGGTAGGCGTGACCGTCTTTGGCTCACGTTACAATCGGGACGTACCAGTGGCAATGATGGGGATGCTGATGGCAAGCATCCCGATGTTGGTACTCTACCTGTTCGGACAGCGTTACTTCATCCAGGGGCTGGTTGCCGGCGCGCTGAAAGGGTGATGTGGATGTTATCGAAAGACACCATACAGGGGCATACCGCCCTGTGGCTGGAAAACGAGCACCTGAAAATCTCGCTGCTTCCAGAAAAAGGGGCTGATATTTACCACTTCATCCACAAACCGAGCGGGGTAGATTTCTTGATGAAAACCCCATCCGGGTTGCGCCCGCCGTCTGAGCAACCACCAATGGATTTTCTGGAGAATTACGAGGGCGGCTGGCAGGAGCTGTTTCCCAACCCAGGAGATGCCTGTGAATATGCCGGGGAACTGCTCCCGTTCCATGGTGAGGTTGCCCTGCTGCCATGGGACTATACCATCCTGTGCAACGATACCGAGGAAACCTCCGTGCATCTCGCCGTCGAGTGCCGCCAGACGCCGTTTCGCCTAGAACGGGTGATGCGTCTGCGCACAGACGCCAACTTTCTAGAAATTGAGGGCAGGGTAACCAACCGCTCAAACGCTCCCGCCAGTTTCACCTGGGGGCATCATATCGTCCTGGGGGGAGACTTCTTGGAAGATGGCTGCCTGCTGCATCTGCCAGCGCGTCAGATCATCACTCCACCAGAGCTATATGAACCTAAAACCGCCCGCCTGGCACCCGGTCAGAACGAGCCCTGGCCAATGGCAAGGGGTCGCAACCCCGGTGAGCGCTTTGACCTGCGCCGCATCCCCGGTCGCGAAGCGCATACCCACGACGATGTTTACCTGACCGGCTTGGAGGCGGGCAAGCTATCTGTCGCCAATCCACGCCTGGGATTGCAGTTTCATCTGGAATGGGACGCCGCTCTGTTCCGGTGCGTAGTCAACTGGCAGCCATTTGGCGGGGCAGACCTGCCGCCCCTGACCGGCATCTATGGCATGGGGGTTGAGCCATGGGTCACGCACCTCAGTCTGACGCAGGCGATCGAGCAGGGCGAAGCCCTGACGCTCGCAGGCGGCGAATCACTGCAAACCGCGCTGCGCGCCGGCGTGGAAGTCCATCAGCCATAGGCAAGGAGGGAGATTGTCACCTGTAGCCACACCCAATCCAGGTTCGAGCATGCGGGCACGCTTACTGGACGTCCTGCAGGGGCGCAAGCCCGACGCTCACCCCTTTATCACTCGCCTGGAAACCTGGTACAAAAGCCACCTGCGCAGCAACACCCTGCCCGAACGCTTCGCCGGAATGTCTCTGAACCAGGTGCACCGCGCAGTAGGCGTAGGGCAGCTCAAATTCATGAACGCATACGGTCTAAAGCTACGCGGGGTCGAGGTGATCGCCACGTTTAATGGTCAACCTCATTACCACGAGTGGGAGCCGGTGATCGAAAACTTTCCGGGGATGTGGGATTTCGTCCCGACCGATAAAGCCGGAGAAACCATCACCGAAATACGAACGCCCGTCGGGGCGCTGCGCCTGCGGCATGAAATGCTGTCCGAAGGGGTGTTCAGCGGCACCGATCCCTACCTGAAAGAGCACCTGATCAAAAGCGAGGCAGATTACGCGGCTGTGGAATACATCCTGGAACGCGCAGAATTTGCGCCGCTCTTCGAGCGCATTGCTGCGGAGCAGGCAAATCTAGGGGAAATTGCCTTTGTTGTGCCACTCTTGCAACGCATCCCCTTTCAGCAGGTGCTCCTGGAGTATTTGGGTGAAATCAACCTGTTCCTCGCCCTGCACGACCATCCGCGCCTGGTCGAGCGCCTGCTCGACCTGTTGGATGAGCAAATGCTGGAGTTTCTTCACCAACTGAAAGATTTTGACTGGGCTTACGTGGAGTTCCCTGATAACCTGCACAGCTTGATGACCAATCCAAAGCTGTTTGCCAGGTACTGCCTGCCTGGGCTGCAACGTTACACCAGCTTGTTGCATGAACAGGGAAAGAAAGTCGGCAGCCATACCGACGGCGATATAAAACCGCTGCTTGGCTTACTCAAGGAAAGCGGCTTAGATGTGTGCGAATCCTTCTCGCCCGCGCCGCTCACAAGTTGTACCTTTCAAGAGGCATGGGATGCCTGGCAAGGTCGCCCGATCATCTGGGGCGGCATCCCCTCGCCCATCCTCGAGGAAAACGTCAGCGAAGCCGACTACCGTGGCTATGTCCAACAGCTATTGGATATCGTCGGAAGCGGACCGATGATCTTCGGCGTGGTAGATTTATTTATGCGCCACAACTCGATCGAGAGAGTGGAGTATTTTGCCTGGAAGGTCGCCAATCACCCCATCTAACTCAAAGACCTGACAGGAGCATGAAAGAATATGGCAAATAATGTATTATTTTCCTCGTATCTCCTAGATGATCTCAGGGTGTAACGAAATGGTTCGCACGAGCAAGCGCCCCAGCTTAAAGGACGTCGCTCTCCTGGCGGGGACTTCAACCGCAACCGCCTCACGCGCCATCAGCGGCAAAGGCTACGTCTCGCAGGAGACGCGCGTCCGTATCCAGCAAGCTGTCCAGAGCCTGGGCTATCAACCGAATTTACAAGCGCGCGCCCTGCGAAAGCGTTCCAGTTCCACGATTGGCTTGGTGATCCCCAACCTGCTCAACGCCTATTACACGGCGCTGGCGGATTCGCTCAGCCAGCTTCTGTACGATCGCGGCTATCATCTTCTATTGGCTTCTACTCGCGACGAAGCAGACATCGAACAGAATATGCTCTCCGACATGGTCGGTCGCGCCGTAGACGGATTGATCTGGGTGCCGTCAGCCGCCAGCCCGGAGTTGCCAAATTATCTGCTGGAGCGACACATCCCGGCGGTGGCGATTGTCCGCCGCGTGCCCGGCGACCTGCTGGACGCGGTGGTCTTCGAGGATTACATCGGCAGCCAGGCAGCCACCCGTCACCTGCTCGAGTTGGGGCACACCCGCATTGGTTACATAGGCGGAGATGTGCGTTACAGCAGCAATTACGATCGCTGGCAAGGTTTCCTGCACGCCATGCAAGAAGCCGGCATACCCGCCGATGAGCGCCTGGTACGGCTGGGCTCAACCTGGAGCCAATGGGGCGAGAAAGCCACCAGCGCTTTGCTCGCCTTGGACGACCCGCCAACAGCTATTTTCGTCGCCAGCAACGCCATCATGCCGGGTGTGCTGAAAACGTTGCGTCAGCACCATATCCAACTTCCGGAAGAAATGTCGCTGGTATGTTTTGATGACCTGGATTGGTTCACCTTCTCACAGCCCTCTATCACCGCGGTCACCACCGACCACCTGCATTTTGCCGAGGCGGCGGTTGAGCTGTTGATGAACCGCATTCAAAACCCCAAAGCGCCGGGGGAACCCAGTGTCATAATCCAGATAAACTTCGAGCTGATCGTGCGCCAGTCCACGGTTGCTCCGCGCCGTCACCCACTCCTCGAACCGACGATGACCTGATTATCGCTAAGAAATCTGCCATCAAGGCGATGGATGAGCCAATCGTTATGGTATACTTCCGCCGAAATTAAGATGAAAATCACCAAGATTGACGTCATTCCTTTAGCGCAGCGGTTGGAAGAAGAATTCAGCGGTGGCACTTACCGCATCACCAGCCGCAACACGATCGTCACCCGCGTGCACACCGAGCTGGGCATTATCGGCGAGGCTTTTGGCGGCGATGAGGATCGCTGGCAACCGCAGGTGGTCTCAGCCATGCGGGATCACCTGGCGCCGCTGCTGATCGGCGAGGATGCGCGCGATGTGGAAAGACTGTGGGATAAGATGTTCCACAGCAAGGTCGACCTTGGCAATCGTGCCCTGCATAGCATTGACATGATCAATCGTGCGGTGCTGTTGCAGGGCATCGCCGCCCTCGATATTGCCATTTGGGACGCCCTGGGGAAGCATTATGGCGTACCGCTCTACAAGCTTCTGGGCGGCTACCGAGATCGCGTGCCGGTGATCGCCATCGGGGGATATTATCGAACCAACGACCCGCGCCATCGCGCCTTGCAGCAAGAAGTATTGGAATATCAGCAAGCCGGGCTGGCAGGGATCAAGCTCAAGGTGGGCAAAGCCGAGATCGAGCAAGACGTTGCCCGCGTGCGCGCCGTGCGCGAAGCTGTTGGCGATGATTTTATCCTCGCCTGCGACGCCAATCAGGCGTGGACGCCAGAGCAAGCGATCGCCTTCTGTCACCTGGTTGAGCCTTACCACGTGCGCTGGATCGAAGAGCCGGTACAGTGGCAGGATCAATTGGATGGCTTGCGTCTGGTGCGCGAAGCCACTTCGTTGCCTGTAGTTGCCGGGCAGGGTGAGCTCACCCGCTTCGGGTGCCGCGACCTTATCTTGCATGGACGGGTGAACATCCTCAACGTCGACGTCACCATCGCCGGCGGCGTGACCGAGTGGCGGCGGATTGCCGCCATGGCAAGCGCCTTCAACGTGCAGATGGCGCATCATGAAGAATCGCAGGTAGCCTTACACCTGTTGGCGGCTATCCCCCACGGGTTATATGTGGAGATTTTCCCCAACCGCCGTAGAGATCCGCTGTGGTATGAGATTCAACAAGCGCCCCCGCCCATTCAGGACGGCTATATGCTGCTGAGTCAACGTCCCGGATTGGGCTTGGAACTCAACGAAGAAATCATTCAACGCTATCGCCTGGATTAGTTCGCTCTATAACCATAGGAAGAGGAGGAATTAGCAGCCATGCCGCTTGCACCAGAAAGATTGCCAGAGGCTTACCGGCAGATGCTCATCATCCGCAAATTCGAAGAAACCATCCGCGATCTCTATCAGCAGGGCAGAATCCGCGGCTCATTCCACCCGTGCGTCGGTCAGGAGGCAACCGCCGTGGGCGGTTGCTGGCCGCTGCGCCGCGACGACGCCATGAGCTGTACCTACCGCGGCCATGGGCACGCGCTGGCTAAGGGATTGAGTCCGCGCGCCGCCATGGCTGAGATGCTGGGAAAAGCCACGGGCTGCTGCAAAGGCAAAGGGGGCTCCATGCACTTCACAGACATCCAGAACGGCGTGCTGGTGGCTAACGCCATTGTCGCCGCCGGATTGCCGCATGCCGCCGGCTTCGCCCTGGCTGCCCAGATGCAGGGTAGCGACCGGATTGCCCTGGCTTTCTTCGGGGATGGCGCTGTCAACCAGGGAGTCTTCCATGAGACGATGAACCTGGCGGTGGTCTGGAATTTGCCGCTCGTCCTGGTCTGCGAGAACAACCTGTATTCTGAGATGACGCCGTACAAAGAAACCACCTCGGTGCACGCGCTGCGGGAGCGCGCTGCGTCTTATGGCATGCGCGCGGTCGGCGTGGATGGCAACGACGTAGAGCAGATGTACGCGGCTGTCGAAGAAGCCGCGGCGCGCGCCCGTCAGGGAGAAGGACCAACCTTCATCGAGGCGATGACCTACCGCCTGTGGGGGCACATGATGGGCGATCCTGAGGTCTATCGCACGCGAGAAGAAGTCGCGCAGGCGCGGGAAAACGAGCCCATCGTCCGCCTGAGACGTCGCTTGCTGGCGCTTGGGCACACTGCTGCTGAACTGGACCGCCTGGAAGCAGAAGCGGCAGCGGTTATTGACGATGCGCTGCAGTTCGCCGAGAGCAGCCCTGTCCCTCGTCCAGAAGAAGCGTTCACAGATATATTGATTTGAAAGCGGAGGTCGCTTAGCATGGCAGTGATGACATATTCACAAGCGCTCAACGAGGCTTTACGCGAAGAGATGCGCGCCGACCCGCGCGTGTTTGTGATGGGAGAGGACATCGGCTTATATGGGGGCGTTTTTCGCGTCACCCAGGGTTTGCTGGCAGAATTTGGACCGGAGCGCGTGCGCGACACCCCCATCAGCGAAGCAGCATTCATCGGCATGGGGGTCGGGGCAGCTATGGCAGGGATGCGCCCGGTGGTGGAGCTGATGTTCATGGACTTTGCCCTGGTAGCCGCCGATCAGATCGTTAATCAGGCTGCCAAACTGCGCTATATGTCCGGTGGACAGGTGTCGGTACCGATTGTGATACGCGCCCAACAAGGCGGTGGGCGCGGCAACGGCGCCCAGCATTCCCAATCGTTCGAATCCTGGCTGGCGCAGGTGCCCGGCTTGAAAGTGGTAGCGCCAGCCACCCCGAAAGACGCCAAGGGCTTGCTCAAGAGCGCCATCCGCGACGGGAATCCGGTGATCTTCATCGAACATAAACTGCTCTACAACACCAAAGGCGAAGTGCCAGAAGGGGAACTGACGATCCCAATTGGCAAAGCCGAAATCAAACGACCCGGTCGCGATATCACCATCGTTTCGTTTTCCCGAACCCTGCTCTTCGCCCTGGAAGCCGCCGAGCGTCTGGCGCAGGATGGCATTGAAGCCGAGGTGGTCGATCTGCGCACGATTGAGCCCTTGGACATGCAAACCATCCTGGAGTCGGTGCGCGGCACGGCGCGCTTGCTGATCGTGCAGGAATCGCACTCGAATTGCGGGATTGGCGCCGAGATCATCGCCCGCGTTTACGAGCAGGCGCCCGAAGCCCTAGTTGCGCCAGCGCGCCGCCTGGGCGCCAGGCATGCGCCCATCCCGGTAGCAGAAGCGCTGGAAAACGCCGTGCTTCCCCAGACCACCGACATCGTGCGCGCGGTCGAAGAGATGTTTTAGGCGGTGGTTTACGGATGCAGGAGGACAGGTATGGACTGGCAGACGTGGATACAACAATCGCTGCCGCGCACCGAGAACCTGCGCGGCGGCGCCGCAGTTTGGGCGAAAGGAGCGCAGCGCCTGACGGGCGACCCACTCGGTCCGGTGATGCATCTGCACGATGATGCCTCGGAGATTTTTTACTTTGTCTCCGGCGCCTGTCGCCTAGAAGTGGGCGAGCGAGAAGAACATTTCAGCGCAGGGGACTTCGTGCTGGTGCCGCCAGGTGTGCCCCACAACCTGTGGAACGCAGGTGACGATGACCTGCTGGTCTTCTGGCTGGTGGCGCCACACAAAGCAGACAACAAGTGGCGCACGATGGGCATTTCGCCCGATGAGATGCGGCGCAACGTGCGCCGTAGCCGGGTCATGGCAGGAGCGGAATTGCCCAGCGACGAGAACATCCACACCCGACTGGTGCATCTGAGAGCAGGCGAACGCCTGGAGATGAAGACGCAAGCCAGCCAGGAAGCCGTGCTTTATATTCAATCCGGGCAGGCGCAGGTGCGGGTTGGCAGGCTGAGCGGCGTGCTCGGCGCCCATGAATTTGTGCATGTCCCGGCGGGTACGGGCTTCTCAGTCGATGCAAGCGATGCAGAGGCAACGTTGCTTTTGTTCCGATGTCCAGGCACGCAGGCGCGGTTGAAGGAGTAAGCATATGGGCGAGTTATTGAGAGGAAGAGTTGCTATCATCACAGGCGCAGGGCGCGGCATCGGGCTGGGAATAGCAGAGGTATTCGCTCGCGAGGGCGCGCGGGTTGTCATCGGCGAACTGGCAGTAGAGCGCGGTCAGCAAGCGGCTGAGAAGCTCAAAGCAGCCGGTTACGAGGCGCGCGCATATCCGCTGGACGTCAGGAGCGTCGATTCTTGCCGCTGGCTGGCGCAGAAGGTCATGGAAGACTATGGGCAAATAGACATCCTGGTGAACAACGCCGGGCTTTTCTACCTGCACAAGTCGGAAGAGATGCCAGAAGACCGCTGGCGGATTCAGATCGACGTCATGCTGAACGGCGCCTTCTTCATGACCCAGGCAGTTGCCCGCCAGGCGATGATACCGCAACGCCGCGGGGTAGTGGTCAACATCGCCTCCATCGGCGGGATGGGCGGCTGGCCAATGCGCTCCGCCTACAATGCCGCCAAGGCGGGTTTGATTGTGCTTACCGAGGTACTGGCAACCGAATGGGCTCAGTACAATATCCGTCTGAACTGCGTCTCTCCCAGTGTCACCCGCACCGACATGATGGAAGACCTGATTCGGCAGGGGCTGGTCACAGTAGATCAATATGCCAGACGCACGCCTCTCGGGCGGATAGCCGAGGTTTCTGAGGTGGCAGAGGCAGTGCTGTTCCTGGCATCGGACCGCGCCAGCTTCATCACTGGCGAGAACCTGCGCGTCGACGGTGGATGGGTGCCTTACGGGAATCTATATGGTCGGGGTTTCCCTGAAAACTGAAAGACACGTCAAGGGGTAAGAGCAGCTATGTCATTCCAGGATAAAGTAGTTGTTATCACCGGCGCCGGTCGCGGGCTGGGCTTTGGCATGGCGCGGCGTTTCGGTCAAGAAAAGGCGCAGGTGGTAATCGCCGAAATTGATCCGCAGCTCGGGGAGCGGGCGGCGCAAAACCTGCGCCAGGAAGGGATTAAGGCAACTTTTGAACCGCTCGACGTGCGCATCCCGGCGCAGAGCGTCGCCCTGGTGGAGAAGCTGGCGGCTGAGCGCGGTCATATAGACGTCTGGGTGAACAACGCCGGCATCGCCCACAAGGCGCCGGCTGAGTCCATCTCTATCGAAGCCTGGGACGAGAGCATTGCCGTGATGCTCTCCGGTGCCTTCTATTGCTCCCAGGCAGTCGGACGCCAAATGCTCGCCCAGGGTTCGGGCGTGATCGTTAACGTTGCCTCGGTGGGCGGCTTGCAATATATCGAGGGGCGTGTGGCTTACAGCGTCCCCAAAGCCGGTCTGATCATGCTGACCCAGGCTTTGGGCATCGAGTGGGCAAAGCGCGGCGTGCGCGTGGTGGGTATCGCCCCAGGTGTGGTGATGACCGAGATGGTGCAGAAGGGCATCAATGACGGTACCGCCAGCCTGGAAGCGTATCTGCGGCGCACCCCCATGCGCCGATTGGGTACAGTGGAAGAAATCGCCGAAGCGGTGCTGTTTTTAGCCAGTGAAGAAGCATCTTATATCGTCGGCGAGGTGATGCGCGTCGACGGCGGTTGGGCGGCTTATCAGCTTTTTTGAGGGTGTTATGCGAGTCGTTGGAGTTGATCACACCAGCTACACTGTCTCAAACCTGGAGCGCTCGCTGGAGTTCTACACCGGATTGCTCGGTCTGGAGTTGCTCTGGCAACGGGAGATTGACAACCCATATTTCTGCGAGATTTTAGGGTTTCCAGGTTGTTCGGTGCGGGCGGCTCACCTGCGCATCCCTGGCTCACAGCATAAAGTGGAGCTGTTCGAGTACGTGCAACCGCTCGGTCAGAAGGCAGATGTGCGCACGCAGAATGTGGGCAGTTCGCACCTCTCACTGGTGGTCGAAGATCTGCTTTCAGCTTACGCCGAATTGAAAGCCAGGGGCGTTGAATTTCGCTCTCCGCCAGTGGAGATCACCGCTGGCGTCAATCGCGGCGGTTGGGCGGTCTATCTGCTCGATCCAGATGGCATCACGGTGGAACTGTTCCAGAAGCCAGGACAGGAAAACGCAGCAAAACCGTAAGCGGGCGATTGACATCCATTTGCGGCTGTGGTATCATCCCGCCCAATTAACAACCGAATCACTGTTCTTATCCAGAGAGGTGGAGGGACCGGCCCTGTGAAACCTCGACAACCCTTCGGTAATCAGCGCAAGCCTGAATGCCGAAGAAGGTGCCAATTCCGGCAGGACCACGGTGGGTCCTGAAAGATGAGAGTGCAGTTACTCCTTGCTGTTTGCTCTTCAACAGATGACCCACGTTGAAGAGCTTTTTTCTAAGATCCTCTCCTCAGGTAAGAACAGCAATTCGCTCACAATCCCACATAACCAGGAGAGGCGTCATGAAACACCACTTTTCCACCACAGCCGTACACGCCGGCGAGACCGGACGCAAGCCATTTGGCGCGGTGACCACGCCAATCGTGCAATCATCCACCTTTACATTTGAAAACACCGCCGACATCCTCGAGTACATGCAGGCAAAAGAGGCTGGCGCCCGTCCGCCACAGTATGAATACGGGCGCTACGGCAATCCCACGGTGCGGGCAGCAGAAGAGAAGCTGGCAGCTCTGGAGGGCGGCGAGCGGGCGCTGCTCTTTTCCAGCGGCATGAACGCCATCACAACCACTCTACTCACCCTGCTCTCAAGCGGCGACCACCTGATCCTTAGCAGAGACTGCTACCATCGTACGCGCGAGTTCGCCCTGGCGCTGCTCAGCCGCTGGGGGATTGAGACCACCCTGGCTGAGATCGACCAGCCCGCCGACTTCGCCCGCGCCCTGCGCCCCAACACGCGCCTGATCTTCTGTGAGACGCCTACCAACCCCTATCTGCGCGTGGCAGACCTGAGCGAGCTGGTTCAGCTTGCACGTCAGCACCACCTGATCCTGATTGTAGATAGCACCTTTGCCACCCCGATCAACCTGCGCCCGCTGGAATATGGCGTGGATCTGGTGATCCACAGCGCCACCAAGTATCTGGGAGGCCATAATGACTTGCTGGCTGGAGCGGTGATCGGCTCAGCAGACAGGTTGGCTGACATCGAACTGGCGCGCGGCTTGCTGGGAGGGGTGATCGGCGCCAATGATGCCTATCTACTGCTGCGTGGCTTGAAAACCCTGGAACTGCGCCTGCAACGCCAGAACGAAAACGGCATGCGCCTGGCTGAATTCCTGGAGAGCCACCCTTGCGTGCGCCGGGTGTATTATCCTGGATTGCCCAGCCATCCCGATTTTTCGGTGGCAACGCGACAGATGAGCGGCTTTGGCGGGGTTGTCAGTTTTGAGATCAACGGCGATTTCGACAAGACAGCGCGTTTCATTGACTTGTTGCATATTCCGCACGTAGGTCCTACCCTGGGCGGCGTGGAGAGCATCATCGAGCAGCCGGCGGCGTTGTTCTCGTTAGATGAGCTGGCGCGCAAAGCAGCCGGCATACGCGATAACCTGGTGCGCTACGCCCTGGGCATCGAAAACGCTGAAGACCTGATCGCAGACCTGGAGCAGGCTTTCGCCAGGCTGCAAGCGGGAGGCGGGCATGATTGTCCATAAATTCGGCGGCACTTCGGTTGGCAACGCGGACCGGATTGCCAAAGTGGCGGAGATTCTGATCAAGCAGCGGGCGCGCAACCATCTTGAGCACAACGGCAGGGTAGTGGTAGTCTCAGCGATGAGCGGCGTCACCGACCAGTTGATCGCCGGGGCGCGGGCGGCAGCCGAAGGCAGGGACAGCGAGTATCGCGAGATAAAAGCGCGCCTGTTGCAAAGGCATCTGGAAGTGGTAGAAGCGCTGCTCGGTCACAGCCCAGAGCGCCTGGAAGTGGGTGGGCTGATTGAAGATCGGCTGCACGACTTAGAGCGCCTGTATCGTAGCATTGCCATTTTGGGCGAGTTCACCGTGCGCGGCAGCGACGCTGTCACTTCCCTGGGCGAGCAGCTCTCTGCCAACATCCTGGCAGCCGTGCTGCGCCAGGGCGGGGAGCGCGCCCAGGCTATCTCTGCCACTGAGCTGATTGTCACCGACGAGAACTTTGGCGCAGCCAGACCCATCTTCCATCTCACCCGGGCGCGGCTGGAGCAGCGCCTGAAGCCCTTGTTGGAGCGCGGCGTCGTGCCGGTAATCACCGGCTATATCGCTGCCAGCGAGCGAGGCGTAACCACCACCCTTGGTCGCGGCGGCAGCGATTACACCGCCGCGCTGGTTGGGGCTGGCTTGGAAGCTGACGAGGTCTGGATCTGGAGCGATGTGGACGGCATTCTAACCGCAGACCCCAACCTCGTCCCCCAGGCGCGCACCTTACGTGAGCTGTCTTATACCGAGGCGGCGGAGCTGGCTTACTACGGCGCCGATGTACTGCACCCCAAGACCATCCGCCCCCTGGCGGTCAGTGGCATCCCGTTACGTATTTTGAACAGCTTCAACCCGGAGCACCCGGGCACCTTGATCGTTCAAAATCCGCGTCCAGAGCGGGAAGTCTGGCCAGCGATCATCTCAACCACCGGGCTGAGCCTGATCGCCGTCGGCAGCCAGGATGATAGCTGGACGCTGGGCAAGGCAGCCCGCGCCTTGCATCTGCTCAGCGAAGCCGGGCTGGATGTACCTCTCTTCTCCCAGTCCTTCTCGGAGCACAGCTTGAATCTGGTGGTGCGCGAGCAAAATCAGGCGCACTGCCTGAAGGTGCTGCGCCGCGAGTACGGCGAAGATGGCTCAACCTCAGCAGGAGATGCTACACTCTCGGTGGGGTCTGCGTCGCAGCATACCCTGGGGGTCAAAGAAAAGGTTGCCACTGTATCGGTGGTTGGTTTTCCGGGTTGGAGCGAGAGCGGCATCGTCTCGCATGCCTTCACCGCTTTGGGCAAACACGGGACAAGGGTGATCGCCGTAGCCCAGGCGGGGACGGGAACCAGCGTCTCGTTCTGCATCCCGGAAGATCAGGTCGCCAGCACGGTGCGCTACCTGCACCACGAATTAGGATTGGACGCCGGCTGAGCGGCATCTGGACAACAAGGAGCAATCATGTACACATTCTTCGGGAAGAGCTCGTTATCCGACCTGTGGGAGGATTTCATCGTCTACCGTAATCTTGAACCGGCTGACGCTCGACTGCCAGGGGTTTCCACCTTGCGGAAGCGCCTGAATTTGCGCAGTCCTCACCTGCCGCGCAAATCCGACCCCGACTATGCCCTGGTGGTGGCTGAGCAGCTTCGACAGGCGCGCCGCCTGGACCTGCCAAAAGGGAACATCCGTCGCTTGCTATTTCTTGGCGATACCCGTTTGCTGGACTCCACCGCATTCGAGAATCTGCGCCAGGCGGGGGGCTGGCTTGGCTGGGCTTTTATCGGTCGGGACGACATGGCTGCCGCGCCTCAGAATCTGGTGGAAGGCAATCTGTTTATCTCCAACCGCTGGTCTGCTCTGCCCGATTTTCTGGAATTCGTCCAACAACAGGGTTTGGAGTTCGACGAACAGACGGCGCTGGTGATCGACATGGATAAAACCGCGGTAGGGGCGCGTGGGCGAAATGATCGCGCAGTGGATGAGGCGCGCCTGGAGGGCGTACGCCTGACTGTGGCAAACCTGCTTGGCGAGGATTTCGACGAAGCCTACTTCCGCCAGGTATATAGCGAGCTCAACCGCCCCGCCTACCATCCTTTCACCGCTGACAATCAGGATTATCTGGCGTATATATGCCTGATGCTCGGAACCGAGTTGTTCGACTTCGCAAAGCTGATCGAGGAGGTTCGGGATGGCTCTCTGCGCTCCTTCGCAGATTTCATCCAGCAGGTGCACGCGCGCCGTGACCAGCTAAAAGCCAGCGGGCTGGCGCAAATCCACGCCGAGGTGTGGGAGCGTTTTCAGCAGGGAGATCCCACACCATTCAAGGCTTTTCGCTATAACGAATACCGCACCACCGCCGCCCGCTTCGGCGGGGAGCCAAGCGATCCGGTCAGTGACGCGCTGACACGCAATATCCTGATCACCCAGGAAGTGAAGCAGGTCGCCGAAAAGCTGCGCCAGCAGGGGGCATTGATTTTTGGGCTTTCCGACAAGCCAGATGAAGCCAGCTTCCCCACGCCCGAACTGGCGCGGGCAGGTATGCAGCCTCTGCACCGCTTGCAGACGCTGTGCGTCGGTCAGAGTCAATAAAATGCCCACGCCCCTAACAGACAGGCGTCGGGCGTTAAGGCTGCTATATTTGCTGCTCCCAGAGCCTTGCAGGCAGCCTCGTGCTAGGAGGAACTGCTTTGCTTGGGCAATTGTGGGATGAGCCAGGAAAGGAACGAATCCTGCGAGCGGGTTTGCAACAACAGCTTCCCCGGTCCGGTCAGGTCCACCACCAACCCCTCGCCGCTGAAAAGGGTGGATTTGACCCCGCCAACCCGGCGCACTCGGAATCCAATGCCCTCACTGAACGCCACCAAATGCCCGGTATCCACCGTCAGCGTTTCCCCAGCGCCTAATTCCAAAGCGTGGATCGCACCATAGGAAGATACCAGCAGCTTACCCGTGCCGCTGGCGCGCAGCAAAATCAGACCCTCAGATGCAAAAAAGGTTTTAGCGCCTGACCATTTGGTATCGAGCTGGATGGCGTTCTCGGATGCCACATATGAACCAGACTGCACCATCAGACTTTCGTTCTGAAGCTGAACCGTATAGAGATCGCCCGGCAACGGCGGCGCCACCCACACCTCTCCCCCGCTTGGCGGGGCTTTATAGGTGTTTTGGAAAAAGCTCTCTCCGCCAAATAGTGAACGACCCAATGATTTCAGAATCCCTCCGGTCGCTTTTGTTTCGATCGTCACACCCTGAGACATGGCAACCATGGAGCCGCCTTCTACGCGCACTTCTTCATTGCCGTCCAATTTAAGCTGTCCCAGGGAGTATGATGGACGATACAAAATCTCAATTTCCATAGATCATCTCCTTATCCGATATATCCGAACATCATCATCCATTGGAAACGATCGCCTCCCCTACCAGACTTCGCCTGCTCTTGAAAACCAGCAGGTAAAACAGAAAACACTGAATCAAGAGGGCAACCAGGTTGAAGAGTGGATCGAAATGCGTGGTGTAGAAAATCGCCGGCGTCTGCAATGCTGATTGAGGAAAGGTGACCACCAAGCCGGCAAACAGATTATTGGCAGCATGCAAGCCGATCGCCAGCTCGATGGTGCCGTCTTTGAGCGAAATCCAGGTCAGGAAGCCGCCCAGGATGAAATACGAGGGCAGCACCAGCAAGGCATTTTCTGCCACTTCGGGGTTGCCGAAGTGCGGCAGGGCAAACAAAATCCCTGACAGCAAAGACAGGAACAGGGGGTTGCAGCTGAGCAAGCTGCCTGCCTGCACCAGGTAGCCGCGGAAGAACAGTTCTTCGCTGGTGGTTTGAATAGGCGTCAAGATCAAGGCTACCAGGGCAAAGGAGAGGAATGTGAGCGGTTGAATCTGCACGGAGAACGTCTCCGGCCAGAGCAAATATTCGACCAGGCTGCCCAGAATGCCCACTAAGAACCAGGCGCCAAAGCCGGCTCCCACCCGCTTCCAGTTGACGGCATCAGCTCCGGTAATCACGCTGCGGAAGCGGCGCCGATGGATGCCGCGCACCGCCAGCCAGACACCCAGGAAGAATAAAACAAAGCTGATATTCAGGGTGATGAAATTGGGAATCATCCCCAGAGACGCAGGGTCATTTACGAGGTCGAGAAATTGATCGGGTCTGATGCCCTGAATGAGAGCAAAGAATAACAGGGCAACGCCCGTCGCCATTGAGCCGATGCCCAACCAGACAAAGAAAATCAACAATAAACCGACAAGATAGCGCCCGGGGGAGGCTTTTCCCTGGCGAGCGGCGTCCAGATATGAGGTGTGATTCATGGGATCAATGCAACCGCGATGTCACCATTATCGTTTATCAATGATCGCTCGCAGGCTGGTTCAGAGAACAAAAGCAGCCAGCCACGCCGCCAAATCACCTGCGCTCCTTCAACAGGTCGCGGATCTCCGTCAGCAATTTCTCCTCGGCAGAAGGCTCTGGCGGCGCTGGTGGAGCCGTCTCCTTGCGGAGAACGCGGTTGTAGCTGCGCACAATCAAGAACAGCACGAGGGCGATGATCAAAAAGACAACCACAGCCTGGATGAACTTGCCATAAGCCACTGTGGCGCCGCCCACCTGCCAGACCAGGTTATTGAAGTCTATCCCGCTGAGCAGGATGCCAATCAGGGGCATCAAGATATCGTTGACGATCGAGTTGATGATGGCGCCGAACGCCCCACCGATGATGACGGCTATAGCCAGGTCGAGTACATTGCCGCGCATGATAAAATCCCTGAATTCTTTGATCATCTTCCAGCCTCCGTGCGCTTGTAATGGATTGTATCCTATCGGGATGCCAAATTTCCATCACAAATCAATTTTATACCACTATAGTGAAATTTCGGCGAGTACTTTCAGTACTGTTTATCCGCGCATTCGAGTGGACTAGCAGTGGGTAACAAACTCCCTCTTATCGGCGTGGCAGATGAGCTGAACGGCATTGCGCCCCGACATAGCAGCCAGCGGCACGCTGCCGCCGGGTTCTACCCACTGACCAGCCATGTAGAAGTTTTTCAAGCCAGGCAAGGTTTTCGGCACACCCAACAACATCAGCTTCATCGTATCCTTGGTCAGCAGCCAGCCGCAGGTTGAACCCTGCCAGTTGCCAGTATAGCGTTCATAGCTCAGCGGCGTGGCGACATCCACCACCTCGATCTGCTCACGGATGCCCGGATAGAGGCGCTCCAGAAAATCTATCACCTGGTTAGCGACCTGTATCTGCTCCGTATCGTAGAGTTTGCGACCATAGATGCGCTGCCAGTAGCCGTATTCGCTGGGCAGCATCACTTCCACCACCGATTTCCCAGGCGGCGCCAGGCTGGGATCGAAACAATAATGCTTAACCCCAATCTCATGGCGCGGCTCGCCGGCGATGATGACGGGCTCGTCCAGCAGGTAGGTCACCCAGTGCGGTTCACTGGAGAGGTCGCCGTTGACCCCCAGGGAGACCTGGACAATCGAATGAATCGGCAGCCGACCATCGTAATAACGGCGCATCTTGCGGTTGAGATAACGACCATCGAGCAACTCGAACAGGGTAGCGCGTCCATCGGCAGCGGAGATGATGATGTCGCCGCGATACTCCGCATCGTTGTACAGGCGCACGCCCACAGCGCGATCGGCTGCGTCATTGCCCGGCTCGACCAAAATCTTCTCCACCTGCGACTTGTAATGAATCTCCCCGCCCAGCTCCAGATAACGCCGCTCGAGAGCGCGCGCAAACTCAAGCGAACCGCCAGCCGGAAAGCCGGCATTGCCCTGGTGCATGTAAGCCAGCAAGGATAACCCTGCCATCATAGGAATATCGGGCCAGGCAAACATCTGCGGGATCGCTCGTCGAAGGAAGGGATCGGTGAAGCGATTGGCAAAATCCTGAGCCGATAGCATCCCCCAATGCAAAAGCGGTCCAACGAAAGGCAACATAGCTTTGCCCATCGCCAGCCCTTCGGTTGGACTCATGATTGAGCGCGGTTTGGCTTGCATCTGCGCCATGTCGAAGCTGGCGAAGGCGCGCACGCCTGCAGCAAAGTCCTCGCTCAGCCTGGCATCGGCGGGGGAGAGCTCTTTCAAGTGAGCTTCCAGACGCTCAGGGTCGCAGTAGGCAATCAATATCCGCCCATCCGAAGAAGCCACGCGCATGAACTCCTCGTGGTGGATCATCCGCCTGTCCGGCAACACACCCAGTTCTTGCCAAATATTAGAGAAAGGTTTACCCGGCGCCGAGCCAAACAGATAATGAATACAGCCATCAAATATATAACCCTGACGTTCCCAGGCGGTGCACAGACCGCCTGGGATATCGTGCAACTCGAAAATCTGCGAGCGGTAGCCGTTCATTAGAGCATAGCAACCCGCCGCCAACCCGGCGATTCCCCCGCCGATGATCAATACGGTATCAGGCATTCGAGATCCTCTTTCTATTCCAGCCAGCAAGCTGAGCAGATTATGCTATTATACTGGAGGGTGAGGCAGGATACGAGTGCCGCCCCTCGATTGGCAGATTAGGATTTGATATTGACCCAAGCCGAAAGCATCACTCGACGCCGCAAGATCACTTATAGATAAAAAAACCAGACCGGACATTTCATCATCCAGGGGAGAGACATGCTGCGACATTTTCTGGACACTCAGGACTTCTCCAAGTCAGAGCTTCTGGAGCTAATCCTGCTCATACACGAACTCAAACAGGCTGATCGGGAGGGGGTCAGGCTAAAATTGCTTCAAGACGCCTCGTTGGCGATGATCTTCGAGGAGCCATCCACGCGCACGCGCATTTCGTTCGAGGTGGCGATGACGGAGCTTGGCGGGCACGCTCTGTATTTGAAGCCAGGCGAGATCCACCTGGGGGTGCGCGAATCGATCTACGACACCGCGCGGGTCATTTCACGGATGGTGGACGGAATCATGATCCGCGCCTTGAAACACGAGACGCTGCTGGAATTTGCCCGCGCCGCCACCGTGCCGGTGATTAATGGGCTCACCGACTATAACCACCCCACCCAGGTTGTATGCGATGTACTCACCATGCTGGAGCATAAACCGCCCGATAAAGCCATGGAGGACTTGCACGTCACCTTCATCGGCGATGCAACCAACGTGCTCAGCTCGCTGATGCACATCTGCACGCGTTTAGGGATGCACTTCACCCATGCCGCGCCCCTACGTTACCAGCCGCCACCCGCCTGGCGCGAGGCCGCCCTGGCTAATTGTCGGGAGTCGGGCGGGACATTGAAGATCACCACCGACGTTAGAGACGCAGTCAAACAGGCTGACTTCATCTACACCGACCTGTGGTGGTGGGTTGGGCAGGAAGACGAGATTCCAGAGCGCTATGCTGCTTTCATGCCGGCTTACCAGGTAACCATGGATTTATTGAAACACGCGCCGCAGCACTGCAAGTTTATGCATTGTCTGCCAGCCTCGCGCGGGGTGGAAGCCACCGACGAGGTGATGGATTCGCCGCAATCAATCATCTTCGATCAGGCAGAGAACCGCCTGCACACCGAGAAGGGACTGTTGGTCTGGTTGCTCTACCCCCGGCTGAAACGCCCGGCGCCCGAACAAACAGCCGAATACCAACGCCGCATTGAAGCCATGATTGACAAAATGATCGATCCCAGACCAGGGTAACCGATGTCCTTCACCTTGAGCTCGACACCCCGACAAGATGGCTACTGGATGCCGGGTGAATTCGAACCTCACGCCGGCACCTGGATGCTCTGGCCGCAACGCCCGGACAACTGGCGCCTGGGTGGCAAACCGGCGCAGCGAGCTTTCGCGGCGGTGGCGCGCGCCATCGCCCAATTTGAACCGGTGACCATGGGCGTCAACCTCGATCAATTCGCCAACGCCCGGCAGATGCTCCCCCCGCAGGTGCGGGTGGTGGAGATAGCCAACAACGACGCCTGGATGCGCGATTGTGGTCCAACGTTTGTAATCAACGGCAAAGGTGGCGTGCGCGGCGTGGACTGGGATTTCAACGCCTGGGGTGGGCTCTTCAATGGGCTGTACTTTCCATGGGATTATGACCAGGCTGTGGCGCAAAAGGTGCTGGAGATAGAGCGCCTCGACCGCTACAAAGCGCCGCTGGTGTTGGAAGGCGGCTCGATTCACGTGGATGGACAGGGCACATGCCTCACCACCGCAGAATGTCTGCTCAGCCCAGGACGCAACCCCCAGCTTTCCCAAGATGAAATCGAACATTACTTGATCGAGTACCTGAATGTCGAGAAAGTGCTGTGGATTCCGCGCGGCGTTTTTAACGATGAAACCTCCGGTCATGTTGATAACCTGGCTTGTTTCATCCGCCCGGGTGTGGTGGCGCTTACCTGGACGGACGATCGAACCGATCCGCAGCATGAGCGTTCGGCAGAGGCGTATGATTTCCTCAGGTCAACCAGCGACGCTCGCGGCCGGAAACTGGAAGTCCACAAGATCCATCAACCTGATCCGGTGTTGATTCAACCCGAAGAAGCTGAGGGCGTGGATGCAGTCGCAGGAACGCTGCCCCGACAGGCTGGCGATCGCATGGCAGCATCTTACATCAACTTTTATTTCTGCAATCAGGCTGCCATCGTGCCGACCTTTGGCGACCCTCACGACGGGCAAGCTTTGGAAGCCCTGCAACGCCTCATGCCCGAGCGCCGGGTCATCGGGCTGCCGGCGCGCGAAATCTTGCTGGGCGGGGGCAACATCCACTGCATCACCCAGCAGCAGCCCAAAGGGTGAACAGGCGCTGCGGCGCATTCACGTTCACTTTACCCCCTGCTAAGATTTCAAAGAAACAGCCATTCCTTTTTGGAATTGGCTGTTGACTTTTTAGAAATTTATTGCTACAGTATTGATGTTATATTTGGCAAATAATATAAAGAACAATGTCGAAAATCGACAAAATTGACCTCCAGATTGTTAATCTATTAATGGAAGACGGACGCATGACCGCGGCGGAGATCGCCCGCCGCATGGGGGGGATATCGCAACGCGTGGTGCGTTATCGCATCGAGCGCATGATCAAAGAAGGGATGATTTCGATCTGCGCCGTGCCTCATCCACACGCCTTTGGGTTCGAGGTTATCGCCGATGTCTTTGTCGAAGTGGAACCCGGAATGATCCGCGAAGTGGCAGAGGCGCTGGCAAAACACGAGTGCGTCTCCTACGTCGCTTGTTCTATTGGTGAGCGCGATGTCTCGGTGCAGGTGGTGGCGCGCGATAACGCCGAGGTTTACGATTTCGCCACCCAGGTCATTGGGCGTCTCCCTGGGGTGCGCAAGACCACCACCTCGATCGTCCCCGTAAAATTGAAGGACGTATATCAGTGGCGCATCCCGGCGGGTGTATGTGAAAATTCGAAGTCTGAACCCGCCCCGCCGGTCCAGACTGAGCCATGAGCGCATTGGCGCAAGCCGGGAAGGAGGTGTTTCCCCCAATACGTAGCGTAGAAGAGTTGATGATGCCCCGGTATACCGATCAGAGCGGGACGTTCTACCCAATGCAATCCCAGCGCATCCTAACACCCGACGTGCCATAAGCGATCAAATAGCGCAATACGTCTCGAATTCGGCGAGTGTTCCTGGTTTATGGAGGGTAAACCCATGTCTTATGAGGAGGCAATCTCCTACTCGCAACGTTGGATCGAGATCATCCACAAAACTTCGCTCACAGAAGAAGAGGGGAAACAGATCATTGAAGAATCCAAGCACAACTTTGCCGAACACTTCAATAAAGGCTGGTTGGATTATCGCAAATCGGTAACCGAAGCTGGAGACTGGGCTGCCACCGAGTGGACCGGTTCGGGAGCCGTGTTTTACGACGTGCTGGGACGCCAGTACATCGACTGCCTGGGAGGATACGGATTGCTCAACCTGGGCTGGTCGCATCCCGAGGTGGTGAGTGCGGTGCGGGCACAGCTCGAGCGCACGCCCATGCCCAGCCAGGAATTGATCGATCCTTTGCGCGGCGTCCTGGCGCGCCTGCTGGCTGAGATCACACCTGGGGACATCAAATATAGCTGGTTCTGTGCTTCGGGAACCGAATCCATCGAAGCCGCGATCAAAGTTGCCAAACTCTACACTCGAAAAAGCGGTTTCATCGCGGCGGTAAAAGCCTTTCACGGAAAGACGATGGGCTCGCTGAGCATGATGGGCAAGGCGGACTATCGCGCTCCGCTGGGCGTGCTCTACGGCGGGCCGGTCTATCATGTACCGTTCGGCGACGCGGATGCAGTCGAAGCACAGTTAGACATCTGCAAGAAAGTCGGCATTGAGCTGGCAGGCGTGCTGTTCGAGCCGATCCAGGGCGAAGCCGGCGCAATCGTGCCGCCCGATGATTTCTGGCCGAGAGTGCGTGAACTCACGCGGCATTATGGCGTATTGTTGATCGCTGATGAAGTGCAAACCGGCTTAGGTCGCACCGGCAAGCTCTGGGGTTTGGACCACTGGGGCGTGGTGCCCGATATCCTGGCGGTAGCCAAGTCTCTGGGCGGCGGGGTGATGCCCATCGGCGCGGTCTGCTCCACCGAAGAGATCTGGCAGCCGATGATGTACCCCAACCCATTCATCCAGACCACCACCACCGGCGGCGGAGCGCTGGCATGCAGCGCCGCCATCGCCGCCATTCACGTGACCCTGCGCGACCGCCTGTGGGAACAGGCATCTGCCAAAGGCGACTACCTGATTCCGCAATTGAAAGCCCTGGCGGAACAGTATCCACAAATCTACGCCGGCGTTACCGGCAAAGGATTGTTGATCGGCATGCACTTCCACGAGCCTGAGATTGGTTACAAAGTGGCTGCCGGACTGTTCAAGCGCGGCGTTTTGGTTGCCGGAACACTTACCAGCGCTCAAACCATTCGCATCGAACCCCCACTGGTGATCACCTATGAACAGATTGACGCAGTTCTGAACCGGCTCTCCGATACCCTGCGTGAAATTGCCCTAACGATGTAGTAAGCCGCCCCCGCTTCGCGCCGCGGATATATTTCGATCGCAAGGAGGAAAAAGATGGAACTCGTAGGATACGAATACGCCTGGTTGGTAATCGTCGGGATTGTGATATTCTTCTTGATCCGCCTGGCAGTGGGCTGGTATGCATCTCGACGCGTCTCAACCTCTGCGGATTATATCGTCGCTGGAAGACGCCTGCCGATCTACCTGGCAGCCGCTTCCATCATGGCGACCTGGTTTGCCGCCGAAACCATGATGGGCGCCAGCTCCACGGCATATCAGTATGGTTTGCAGGGCGTGGTGTTCGACCCATTCGGCGCAGCGTTCTGCCTGTTTTTGTCCGGCTTCTTCTTCATCCGCTTGATGCGGCGGGCGCGCTACCTGACGGTGATCGACTTCTTCGACCGCCGCTTCGGCAAAACGATGGGCTTTCTTGGCTCACTAGCGCAGATTTTGACCTACTTTGCCTGGACCGGAGCGCAGATCGTGGCAGGAGGCAACATCATCCATGCCTTACTGGGCTGGCCAGTAGCCACCGGTATGATCGTGGTGGCGTTGATCGTCACAGCATACACCACGCTGGGAGGGCTGTGGGCGGATACCCTGCTGGATTTCATGCAGATGTTCCTCACCGCTGGCGGAATCACGCTGATCTTCGTCAGCGTGCTCTCCGCGGTAGGAGGCTTTTCCGGCATGGTGACCGGCGCCGGTTCGCTCTATGTCTCCCGACCATTCACCCTTTTGCCTATCGCTGGCGAGGGCTACCTGGGATACACAGGTCTGAACGGCATCTTTTATTGGCTGGCAGCCTGGATGGCGGTCGGCTTGGGGAGCGTGCCCACGCAAGACCTGATGCAGCGTTCAATGTCCGCCCGCAACGAGTCGGTATCCGTATGGGGTACTTATCTGGCAGGCTTTTTATATCTGTTCTTCGGCGTGATGTCTCCCCTGATCGGGATCATGATGTTCAAGCTAAACCCCAACATCGCCCCGGAAAATACCGAGTTCTTATTGATCTCGGCTGCCATGCAGCACCTGAACCCGATTCTCACTTCTATCTTCATCGCCGCCCTGGCTTCTGCCCTGATGAGCACCTCCGACAGCTCTATCCTGGCGGGAGCCTCGGTGTTTACAGAAAACATCATGCCTTTCTTCAAGGTCAAGATGGATGACCAGAGCAAACTGCGCTGGACGCGCATCATGGTGGTGGTGATTGGGCTGATCAGCATCACCATCGCTCTGGTAGCCGGCACGATCTACCGTCTGGCGATGGTGGCATGGTCATTGTTGCTGGTAGGGCTGTTCGCGCCCTTCGCCTTGGGGATGTACTGGAAGAAAGCCAACCGCAGCGGCGCGATCGCCGCCTTCCTGGGTGGGTTCGCCGCCTGGATCGCCCTGACCAGCTATTACTTTCCAGGCACCCTGGAAGCCTGCGCGGGAGACTTCGACTGCGGCTTCTGGGATGCCGTCTACATCGCCTCCACACCCTCTTTCATCGTGTCGCTGGTGCTGATGGTGGCGGTCTCGCTGCTGACTCAGAAGGTTGATGCGCCCCTCCCGCTTACCGATGTGGATGGCAATCCGCTGGCAATGACCAGGCGATTGGGGTTGCTGCCGCTGAAGGATGCCCTGGGATTTTCCAAGGAAGAGCCTGAGGCTGAGCCCTCAGCCGCAGATTGAATGATTATGCCATGCAAGCCTGTCTGAGCGCCTCATCAGACAGGCTTGCAATTTGGGGCACAAACAATAAACACACGGAGGTCCTGATGAAAACATTGCTGGTTGGGGTTGGGGGCGTAGGCGAAGCGATTGCTGTGATTGCCAAAACGCGCCCCTTTGTCGAAAAGGTTGTTCTCTCTGATTACAACTTCGAGCGTTGCAAAGAAGTGCAGGCGAAGCTGGGCGATCCAGAGCGTTTCCCAATCGAATGGGTGGACGCCAGCAAGCAAGAACTGGTCGAAGAACTGGCGCGCAAGTATAAAGTGGATTTGATCATGAACGCCTGCGACCCTTCTTTGAACGTTCCCATCTTCGAGGCGGCGTACAACTATGGCTGCACTTACATGGATATGGCAATGACCCTCTCCGAGCCGCACCCTGAAGACCCGTATCATCAGTGCGGGGTGAAGCTGGGCGACTACCAGTTCGAACGCGCCCATTTGTGGGAGAAAAAAGGGCTGCTGGCTATCGTTGGTCTGGGCGTCGAGCCGGGTATGGCGGATGTCTTCGCCCGCTATGCTGCAGATTATCTCTTCGACGAGATTGATGAAATCAACGTACGCGATGGCGCCAATCTGGAAGTGCGCGGCTATGAGTTTGCTCCCAACTTTTCGATCTGGACCACCATCGAAGAGTGCCTCAATCCTCCGGTGATTTGGGAAGAAGGGCGCGGCTGGTACACAACCGAACCGTTCTCCGAACCGGAGCTGTTCGAATTCCCCGAAGGAATCGGCACGCTGGAAGTAGTCAATGTCGAGCATGAAGAAGTGCTGCTGGTGCCACGCTGGATCAAGTGCAAACGGGTGACATTCAAGTATGGGCTGGGCACCCAATTTATTAATGTGCTCAAGACCCTGCACATGCTCGGACTGGACAAAAAGGAACCCATCAAGGTTAAAGACGTGATGGTTGCGCCACGCGATGTGGTAGCCGCCTGCCTGCCTGATCCCGCACATCTGGGAGACCGGATGTTTGGCAAGACCTGCGCCGGCACGCACGTCAAAGGCTTCAAAGACGGCAAACCGCGTCAGGTGTACATCTATCAGGTAGCTGACAACGAGGAGTGCATGCGCACCTGGGGCTGCCAGGCGGTAGTCGCCCAAACCGCCTTCAACCCGGTCATTGGCTGGGATTTGCTGGAGCACGGAGTTTGGAAGGATGTGGGCGTAAAAGGTCCGGAGGCTTTTGACCCACTCCCCTTTATGAACAAGATGGAAGAGTATGGATTCCCATATCGCATCCGTGAGATGTAAAGCCTTCTCGAAAGGCTGATCAGCGACACCATGAGATCGTAGAGGAGGAACGCAAATGGAAATTCAATACGAATACGCAGAATTGATCATCGCCGGGATTGTTGTGGTGCTGATCGTACGTCTGATCATTGGCTTTTGGGCTTCCAGGCGCGTCGAGACCAACGTGGATTATGTGCTTGCCGGACGACGACTTCCGCTCTGGATGGCTGCGCCGTCGATTATGGCTACCTGGTTCGCCGCCGAGACCCTGATGGGATCGAGTTCAGAAGCCTACTCCTATGGATTCCAGGGGGTGGTGTTTGATCCCTTTGGCGCCACCCTATGCCTGGTGTTGGCAGGCATCTTCGTGGTGCGGCTCTCGCGCCGAGCGCAGTTTGTCACTATCATGGATTTCTTTCAGAAGCGCTACGGCACAGCCATGTCGGTCATCGGCACAGTGACTCAGATCATCACCTACTTCGGCTGGACTGCGGCGCAAATCGTCGCCGGCGGCGCCATCTTGCAAGCCTTGCTGGGGTGGCCGATCACCACCGGCATGATTCTGGTGGCGGGCATCGTCGTGTTCTACACCATGCTTGGCGGTTTGTGGGCAGACACCGCCCTGGACTTCATGCAGATGTTCCTGACCGCCTTCGGGCTGCTGATGATCACCATCGCTATCATCATCAGCGTGGGCGGAGTGGAAAAGATGATCAGCATGGCTGGCGCCCAGTATACAACTCACACCTTTGCCATCTGGCCCACCGCGGAGGATGGTTATTACGGTTATTTCGGCACCCATGGCTGGTATTATTACATCGCCGCCTGGCTGGCGCTGGGGCTGGGCGCTATCCCCGCCCAGGACTATCTGCAACGCACCAATGCCGCCAAGAACGAGAGCGTGGCGGTGAAATCCACCTTCGTAGCAGGAGCATTGTATCTGGGCTTTGGCGTGCTTTCGCCGCTGATCGGCGTGGTGGCTTACAGCGCCTTGGGTCCTGATTTGGAGGGTCCACAAACCGAGTTCGTATTGGTTTCGATGGCGATGAAATTTCTGCCTCCCCTGCTGGCTGCCATCTTCATCGCGGCGCTGGCATCGGCGCTGATGAGCACCTCCGACAGCTCGATGTTGGCAGGCGCAACCATGTTTACGGAAAATATCATCAAAATTTTCAAACCGGATATCTCGGATAAGACCCTGCTGCTGCTAACGCGCCTGAGTTTGCTGCTGAGCGGCGTTTTCAGTCTGGCAATCGCCCTGTTCGCCTCGACCATCTACAAACTGGCGGTGCTGGCGAACACCTCGATCCTCGTCGGCATGGCTGCGCCTTATTTGATCGGCATGTATTGGAAGAAGGGCAATCACATCGGCGCGCTGGCGTCCTTCTTCAGCGGTGTGATTTCCTGGATCATACTGGCCGTCTATTATTACAACTCGTATGTACTGCCAGTAGCGTATGGGGGCGAGGTGATGGACGAAGCCGTGTGGGATTCGATCTATATCGCCTCCACCCCAGCCTTTTTCATCTCGGTGGTGGTCTTCTTCATCGCTTCGCTGCTCAGCCAAAAACAAGATCCGCCCAAACCGCTCACCGATATCAACGGTAATCTGGTAGATATGCGCAACCCGTTTGCCTGGAGTAAACCGCTGGACGAAGACTGAGCATGGCTCTATCGGTTGTGGGCAAAGACCTGCAAGCCGGGCGAATTCGGATAAAAAATCCCCTGCACGGGTTGCCCGTGCAGGGGCATCCATCATATAAAGAGCCACGTTCATCGTGACTGAGAAACAGAGCGCCGCCTGAGTTCAGGCGGCGTTGCAGCGGGGAGGACAGGATTCGAACCTGCGGTCGAGGTTTTATGCCCCGACAACCGCTTAGCAGGCGGCCCCATTCGACCACTCTGGCACCTCCCCAAGATTTCCTGGCGCCTGGCTTGTTGCGGCTGGCTATACCAACTGCCCACAGCAGGCGGAGGGAGTGGGATTCGAACCCACGATGGATTGCTCCATACCTGTTTTCAAGACAGGCGCCTTCGGCCGCTCGGCCATCCCTCCTGAGTGGGCAAATGTAAATAGCCGCGCCTGTCACAGCCAGGCGCGGCTATTCTACCATATCTGAGAATGGGTTGCAACAAAGTACGACGATGCCCCTCCTGACTTTGCTTATGTGTTGACAACAGCCACCGGCAAAGTGGTGTTATGCCAGATGTAGATGGGATCATAGTTCCAGTCGGTGGCAAAGCCGTTTGCGTCGTCCGGGTTGAAGGCGCGGCTGTGTACAACCAGGTGAAAACTGTATGCGCCTTGAGGGGCGCTGGCTGGCAGGCTGAAGATCGCCTGGTTGGCGACTGTGTTGTCCAGGGCATCGGTATGCCAGTGGGCGGCAGTGGATGGCGCAGACGAGAGCACCGGCGTGCCGCCGCCGCAGCCGCCTCCGCTCAAGACAAACGAACGCAGGTGGGCGGCAGTCGCCAGGTAGCTGACGCGAAACTCGATATCGCTGCCTGCCGGACGTGAAACAACCGGGCAGGTGAGACCGAGATCGATCCAGGTGCTGCTGCCGGCAATACGATACGCCAGAGCGGTGAAACGCGATTGGGTCGGGGCGGAATTATCAAATGAACTGGCGTCAAGCGTACTTTTGTTCGAAGATAGACCCTTGTGCCTGATCCCCAATAAACTCGGCTGCGCGCCCGGAAACCACTCATGCTATACTTGAACTCTCGATGACCCACGTCGCTCGCTCCACACTGATCGTTGCTGTCTTCTTCGGTTTGGAGAAGCTGCTTGGTTTCCTGCGCCAGGTGCTAATCGCCCGCACCTTTGGCCTCTCTCCCGAGCTGGACGCTTTCAATACCGCCAACAACCTGCCCGACCTGATCTTCGCCCTGATCTCCGGCGGGGCGCTTGCGGTGGCTTTCATCCCGGTGCTCTCGGAATACCTGGAAAAACGCGGCCGTCCGCAAGCCTGGGAACTCTTCTCGCGGATCGCCAACCTGGTTTTTCTGGTCACCGCCGGGCTTTCGCTCGTGATTGCCTTATTTGCCGACCAGCTCGTGCGCTGGCAGTTGGGAATCGCCCCCGGTTTCGGCGCGCAACAGCAGGCGCTGGTCGCCGAGTTGATGCGCCTGAATTTGCTGGCGACGCTGCTCTTCTCGCTGGGCGGACTGGCGATTGCCGGTTTGCAAGCCAATCAGCACTTCCTGCTGCCCGCCCTGGCTCCGAGCATGTACGATCTCGGAACCCTCTTTGGTGTGCTGGTGCTTGCGCCGGATAAGGACCTTCGGCTCGGCAGCTTGCACCTGCCCGCTTTGAATCTCGGCGTCCATGGGCTGGTCTATGGCGTCATCCTGGGGGCAGCGCTCTTCTTGTTGGTGCAAGTGCCTGGTCTGCTGCGGTACGGCTTCCGCTGGGTGCCGCACATTGGTTTGCGCCACCCCGGCGTCTTACAGGTGCTGAGCCTGCTTGGGCCGCGCCTGCTCACTGTGCTGTGCATCCAGCTCACCTTCATCGCTCAGGATAACATCGCCTCCCGGCTGGCAATCGGCACGGTCTCGGCTTTGGTTTACGGCTGGCTGTTCATGCAGGTGCCGGAGACGATCATCGGCACCGCTCTCGGCACTGCCCTCCTGCCCACTCTTTCTGAGCAGGCTGCGCTCGAACAGACCGAAGCCTTTCGACAATCGCTCAATCGCGCCTTGCGCGCCCTGCTCACCCTCACCCTGCCAGCAGCCGCCCTGATCGCCGCCGGCATCCAGCCGGTAGTGAGCTTGCTTGGCTTTGACGAAACGGGCGTTGAGCTGGTCACCTGGACCGCTCGCGCCTTCTTGCTGGGCTTGATGGGGCATTCCTTGCTGGAGGTGTCTGTGCGCGCCTTCTACGCCCGACAGGACGCCCTCACGCCCCTGTTGGCGGCTGCCCTGACGCTATTGGCTTTCATATTACTGGCGCTGACTTTGGGGCGCAGCCTTGGGGCGCCGGGCATCGGGCTGGCGAACGCCCTGGCTTTTAGCGGCGAGGCGCTCTTCCTTTGGGCGCTGCTCAGCCGTCGCTTTCGCGGGATGATACAATTGGGCAAGACTCCCTGGCGCGCCCTGCTGGCTGCGATTGTTAGCGGACTGACCACACTGCTGTTGCTGCGTCTGGCGGACAGCACACTGGGTGGGGCAGGAATGCTTCTGCAGTCTGCGTCGGCAGTGTTAGCCATGGGGCTGGGGGCAGCGATGACATTGCCCTTGATCGGTAATGAACTCAAACTGCTGATTCGCCTGTAAATACGCCAAACCCCAGAGAGAGGAGCATGAATGAAGCTGACCGGAAAACGGATCGCCTATCTGGTTGACGAAGGTTTTGAAGACCTGGAGTTCTGGGTGCCGCTGATGCGCCTGCGCGAGGAAGGCGCCCAGGTGACGATTGTGGCAGCCCGGATGCAGACATATCACGGGAAACACTGCCTGGAAGCCACGCCAGATATCCTGGCTTCTCAGGTGAGCGCCGAAGATTTCGACAGTGTAGTGGTGCCCGGCGGGTGGGCGCCCGATAAGCTGCGTCGTTATCCCGAGGTCTTGAACCTGGTGCGCGGTCTGTACCAGCAGGGCAAGATCGTCGCCGCTATCTGCCACGCTGGCTCGGTGTTGATCTCCGCCGGCATCGTCCGCGGGCATAAGGCGACCGGCTCCACCGGCATCAAGGATGACCTGGTCAACGCCGGGGCTGAGTGGGTTGATCAGCCCGCCTTCCGCGATGGAAACCTGGTATGGGGCCGCGTGGTTAACGATATCCCCGATTTTTGTCGTGAGCTGGTGGCGGCGCTTTCCACCTCAGGGTGATGACCGCTTTTATCCGCTGGTGCGCTGTCGTAGTCCTCTTGCTGGTTTTGCTGACCAGCGGCATCCGTGCTGCGCCGGCAAACCAACTCCCAGCCTGGCAGGGCAAGGTGGAAGCCTGGGTTATTGAGACGGCAGAGGTTGGCGAGACTGAGTTCCTGATATATTTGACCGAGCAAGCCGATCTGAGCGGCGCTGAAGCTTTGCTCACCAAGCAAGATAAAGGGCGCTATGTCTTCGAGCGGCTTACCGAGACCGCGCGCCGAACGCAAGGATCGTTGATCGCCGCTTTGCAAGCTGCTGGGGCGGAATTTCGCCCCTACTGGGTGGCGAATATGATCTGGGCGCGGGGGGACATAAAGCTGGTGCAGGAGATCGCTTCCCGACCGGATGTAGCCCGGCTGTTCGCCAACCCCTGGGTGCGCCTGGAAGAGACGGCGCAGCTTCCGGAGCCCCTGATGCCGCAGGCACCTCAAACGGTGGAGTGGAACATCGCCAGAGTCAACGCCGACGATGTCTGGGCTGCCGGATACACCGGTCAGGGAGTGGTGGTTGCAGGTCAGGATACCGGCTATGATTGGGACCATCCCGCCCTGATCAATCAGTATCGCGGCTGGGATGGCGTTGCCGCCAACCATAACTACAACTGGCATGACGCCATTCATGAGAACAACCCCAATTCCCCGCCTGGAAACCCATGCGGGTTCGATTCGCCCCTCCCCTGCGACGATTACACCCATGGTACACACACGATGGGCATCATGGTGGGCGATGACGGTCTCGGAAACCAGATCGGCATGGCACCCGGGGCACGCTGGATCGGTTGCCGCAATATGGAACAGGGCTGGGGTACGCCAGCCACCTACGCCGAGTGCTACCAATGGTTCATTGCTCCCACCGACCTGACTGGGAATAACCCTCGACCCGAGCTCGCCCCCGACGTGATTAACAACTCTTGGAGTTGCCCAGCCGCAGAGGGTTGCACAGATCCAAACGTGCTGCTGACCGTGGTGGACAACGTGCGCCAAGCTGGGATTCTCACCGTGCACTCCGCAGGTAACGATGGCTACTCCGGCTGCAGTTCCATCAATACGCCGGCTGCTATCTACGCCAGCTCGTTCACGGTGGGATCGACGGATATCAATGATCTCATTGCTCCCAGCAGCAGCCGTGGACCTGTCACCATTGACGGGAGTTATCGCATCAAGCCAGATGTGGTAGCGCCAGGCGTCAATATCTACTCCTCGATACCCGGTAGTGGCTATAGCTCGAAAAGCGGCACCAGTATGGCTGCGCCGCATGTCGCCGGGCTGGCAGCGCTATTGCTCTCAGCCCGCCCGGAACTGAAGGGGCAGGTGCATCGCATCGAGGAGCTCATCGAGCAGTCAGCCCTGCCTTTATTTGACTCAACCTGCGGCGGCGTGCCGGATTTGCTGCGACCGAACAACGTCTACGGGTGGGGGCGCATCGACTCCTGGGCTGCTTTCCAGTCATCGCTCCTGGACTACCTGTATTTCCCGCTGGTGATCAACCCATAGCGAACAGCGGATGCCTTTCCAAACCCGCGGCGCCTGGATATCTGGCTTATCCCCCAAGCTGTCCTTGAAGCAGCCCCCGACGCTCCTATTGCTGTTTCAGCAACCGGGAAGAATTGGCGAGAATACCCAAATCAGGGATGGATTGAAATGCAGCCGCCAATACTGGCGGCAACAGACCAAAAGCCGCCAGGCTCAAGCCCATCAGATTGTAAACCACGGTGAACCAGATATTGGATTTCACCACGCCAAGCGTCCGCCGGGCAATGCGCACCGCCTGCGGCACCAGGCTCCAATCATCGCGCATCAGGGCAATATGGGCTGCCTCGGCAGCCACTTCGCTACCGGCAGCAGCCATTGCAATGCCAACATCAGCCTGAGCCAGGCTGGGGGCGTCGTTGACGCCGTCGCCAACCATAACCACCGTGTGTCCGTGTCTCTGATATTCGCGCACAATGGCCATCTTTTCTTCCGGCAACAGCCCGGCGCGGTAGCCAACGCCGATCTTAACTGCCAAAGCAGCCGCGGCGGGGGTATTGTCGCCGGTCAATACTTCTATGTGACGGATTCCCAGTTGGCGCAATTCCTGGATGCACTCGGGCACCTCACCCCGCAGCGTATCTTCTGCCAAAATAATGCCTGAGACAACCTCATCCACGAGCACGTACATCAGGGTCTTGCCGCGCGCTTCCAGCGCAGCCCCCACTGCCAACAAAGCGCTGCCATCCGCGCTGAACCGGTCGAGGATGCGCCGATTGCCAACAGCAACCCGGTTGCCGTTCACGCAAGCCAACACGCCCACGCCGGGGTATGCCTCGAAATCGAGCGGTTCCAACAGGGTGAGACCAGCCTGATGAGCTGCCGCCCGCACTGCCTCTGCCAGTGGGTGCTCAGAATAGCGTTCCGCAGAGGCGGCGAACTGGAGCAGCGCCCGTTGCGCCGCGGTCAGGCTCTGCGAGGCAAGCGCAGAGCCTGTATCAGGCAATTCTTGAAGGGCGAACAGCGTGCGCTCATCCAGGGCTCGGGCTATCTCCTCCTGTTGTGCAAATTGTTCCCTGGCATACACCGCGGTTATCCTGGGCTTTCCCAGCGTTAGCGTGCCGGTCTTATCAATCAGCAGCACATCGGCGCGGGCGAGGAGTTCAAGATATTTGCCACCCTTGATCAACAAGCCGCGCCTGGCAGCCGCGCCAATTGAGGCAAGCATAGCAATCGGCGTGGCGAGAGCAAAGGAGCAGGAGCAGGCAACCACCAAGACCGCCACCACCGACATCGGATTTCTGCCGATCAGAAAGGTGAGGGCGGCAATCAGCGCCACCACCGGCAGGAAATAACCTGCAAAGCGATCCGCCAGGCGCTGCACATCGGAGCGGTTTGCTTCGGCTTCTTCTACCATGCGGATCACCTTCCCAAAGGTAGTATCCCACCCAATGCGGGTGGCGCGCAGCTTGAGGCTGCCTTGGCTGGCGATTGTGGCAGCGTATACCTGCGCGCCGATGCCCGCCTCCACCGGCATCGCTTCGCCGGTGATTGTGGATTGATCGACGACAGCATGCCCGGCAATCACCTCGCCGTCCACGGGGATTTTCTCACCCGGGCGCACGACCACAATCTCGCCCACGCTTACCTGAGCAACAGGGAGCTCGATTTCCCGACCATCTCGTTCTACCCTCGCCGTCTGCGGCGCGAGAGCGGTCAGATCTTTAATAGCGCGGCGAGCGCGCTCGGCAGTGAAACGCTCCACGTAATCGCCCACGCGCATGAAAAATACCACCACGGCTGCTGTTGCCCATTCTCCAGCCAGAGCAGCAGCGATTACACCCACAGTCATCAGGGTGTGGGCGATCACCTGCTTTCTCAACGCCGCCAGGAGCACTTTGCGGAACACCGGGTATCCCCCTATGAGCACAATCGCCAACCCCGCCAGCCAGGGTAGGCGGCGGGTCAAAGTTTGAAAGAGACCCAACCACTCACCCACCACGATAATGAACAGGATCACACCAAAGAGCAGCCCTAACAGCGCCAGCACAGGGCGGGTGAAATCCTGCCGGATGGCTTTGGCGGGCGCTACAGATGTTGACGCGCCCACCGAATAGCCGGCGTTTTCCACAGCGCTCTGGATCGCCGGTAGGTCAACCCGGGTTGGGTCGAGGCGGATGATAGCCTTCTCTGCGCCCAGCAGCACCTCCACCGATTTCACCCCCGGCAGGGCGGCAATAGCCCGTTGCACATGCAATGAGCATTCGGCGCAATCCATCCCAACGATGGGCACTTCGCGCGTTACTTCAGCCGTCATGCCCTGGTATCATTCTCCGCGTAGCGGGTGCACTCGTAAACGCCGCGCGCTGTATCCGCCAGCAATTGTTCTGCCAGCCTCAGCAGCATGTTTACGCGCTGATCGCTGAGCTGGTACAGGACATAGCGCCCCTTTTGCTCCCGACTCACCAGCCCGCAATCCATCAGACAGCCCAGGTGATTGGAGGTGTTGGATTGGCTCAGCCCGGTCGCGGCGACGATATCCGAAACAGTCTTCGCACCGCCGCGCAGCGCTTCCAGAATGCTCAACCGCGATGGATCGGACAAACCGCGAAAAAACCTGGCTTTGATGGCGGTCTCTCGAAGTTCAATCGGTAGAATCATGGAATACCCCTATATATCATCATATCATTATATAATGATATTATATCATCTTTATCAGACAACATAAGTCCTTTTTTCACGCCGCCTATTGCTCAGCGGCGTTGGATGCAGTATCATGGGAATTGCGTCGGATCGCCCTGCGCTGCGATCCCGAAAAATCTTCGCGAACCTCGCCTTGGAGGAGATCATTCCATGCCGCTTACGCCGCGAGAACGCGTTCTGGCTGCCATCCATCATGAAGAACCCGACCGAGTGCCGATCGTCATCGGCGCCAGCAACGCCACATCCATGAAGCTCAAGCCATACCGACGGCTCAAAGAATTGTTGGGGCATCAATCCGAAGACGCCTTCCTGTACGATTGGCCCGAACTGGGCACAGTATTGCCGGATGAGTTCATCCTGCAACGTCTGCGCAGCGATGTGCGCGGCGTCTGGGATCGCTTTCCGCAGGCGGTCTACGAGCGCAATCGGCGCCGTCCTCCCCACACGCCTTTCATTGACGATTGGGGAATCGGGCAGGTGGAGTACGAACCTGGGGTCTGGTTCCCCAGCCTGCACCCGATGCAGGCTGCTCAGAGCCTTAAGGATATCGAAAACTATCCCTGGCCGGACATGGACGATCCATATCGCGTGGCGCATGTACGTCAGCGTGCGCAACAGCTCGCCCAGGAGAACCGCTACGCCATCATGGCAACCCCCTGGCTGCTGTTTCCCTTCGAGCGTGCCATCGCCTTGCAAGGCATGGAGCACTTCTTCCCCAACCTGGTCGCCAACCGGGATTTCGCTTTAGCCTTGTTGCATAAGATCGCCGAGTTGTGCAAAAAGCTGATGGGGCATTTTCTGCGCGAATTGGGCGAGGCGGTTGATATCATCAAGGTCGGCGACGATCTGGGGATGCAAGATGGGTTGCTGATCTCGCCCAAGATGTATCGGGAGGTGCTCAAGCCCATCCATGCTGATTACATCGCTTTCATTAAACAACATACCAATGCCAAAGTTTTTTTCCACACCGACGGCGATGTATTCGATCTGATCGACGATCTAGTGGAGATTGGGGTGGATATCCTCAACCCCATTCAGACATCCGCCGGCAGGATGTCCAACCTGGGAGAGCTGAAGAGGCGCTATGGGAAGAACCTGTGCTTCTGCGGGGCAATCGACACCTATCGCGTACTCCCCTACGGGACACCGGAGCAGGTACGCCAGGAAGTGCGGCGGGTGATCGAGTTGCTTGCGCCTGGCGGTGGCTATTTACTGGCTTCGGTGCACACCATCCTGGATGAAGTGCCACCGGAGAATATCCTGGCTATGGTAGATGCAGCCGAAGAGTTTGGGAAATACCCCCTGAAAGGCTGATGACGACTCAACAGGCGCGCCTCTGCCAGGCAGCGATCGGGATGACCATCCTACTGCTGGCTTGCGTGCCAAAACCCAATACTCTGAATTCATCAGATTCCGTAAGGCGTCCCCGACTTGGAGGATTCCGCCGCCTCTTCTCCAGCGACAAATACAAAGGCGGGCATCCCAGACTCTCCCCAGGATACCCGCCTGATGTGAGCGATGATCTGCTTACGTGCTTTCCTTTTCGTAGGGCGTGCCATCGGCAGCTGGCATCTGCCCGCGGCCGACAACGCCCGCCAGCACGATCATGGTGATCACATAGGGCGCCATGAGCAAGAACTGGGAGGGAATCTGAACGCCCAGGATAGCCAATTTGGAAGCCAGCGAGTCGGCAAAACCGAAGAGCAAACCCGCCCCAAACGAGCCGAAGGGCATCCAGTTGCCGAAGATCATCGCCGCCAGCGAAATAAAGCCGCGTCCGGCAGTCATCACTTCATCGAACCGCCCCACCGAACCAAGGGTGAAGTAGGAGCCGGCAAACCCCGCCATCATCGCCCCCAACAGCACTGCCATATAACGCGTGCGGAAGACGTTGATCCCCAGGGTATCGGCGGCTTTGGGATGTTCACCCACACTGCGCAGCCGCAAGCCCCAACGGGTGTAGAACAAGCCGATATGGAGCATAACCAGGAATACGAACATGGCGTAGACATAAACGTTGTTTTTGAACAGCATTGGACCGATGACGGGGATCTCGGAAAGCAGTGGGATTGAGATCGGCTTGAACGTACCCGAGCTGTTCAGCTCCTGAATCGGCTGGAGAAACTTGGCAGAGACGTACGAGGTGATGCCGGTCGAGAAGATGTTGATCGCCGTGCCTGATATGATCTGATTCACCTTGTATTTGATTGAGAGCACGCCGTGCACCACCCCGTAGAAAGCGCCTGTGAGAATGCCTGCCAGCATTCCCAACCACAGATTTTTCGTAACGCTGGCGATGATGCAGGCGGTCATCGCGGCAGAAAGCATCATGCCCTCGATGGCGATATTGACCACTCCCGCCCGTTCGCTCAGCACACCCGCCAGCGCTCCTAAGGTCAGCGGCACTGCCTTCAGCAGCGTGCTGTGCATCAGCCCGGCGAGGTTGAAGGATTTACCTGCCGCAGCATAGGTCAGGAAGCCGATGACAAAAAACCCCGCTGTGACCCCCAAAACCAGGTTGGTGGAACGTTTGAAGCCACCCTTGCGCGCCAGCTGGATCACTCCCAAAATACCGCACAGCGCCACCAGCAGATTGATGGTGGTCAGCGAGGGCAACACCAGATCAGGCACAACCGCCTTGACCCCGCCTGGCGTCATGCCGAATTTCGTCATTACGCCGCTCTCCAGCGGTCTGGCAAACAGATACCAAATGGCAAAGCCGATCAGCAGAAAGATCACGCCCATCACCCGCTGCCGGGTGGGGGAAATGTACTCAATCTCTCGGTGAAACGCAGACGCTGTAGCCGCCATAAATTATTTCCCTCCCCAGCTCGCCGCAACCACCGCTTCCTCAGCCTCCGGCGGCTTCCTCAAACGATAGATAGCGCGAATGATCGCCGGCGCAGCGACAAAAACCAGCACGAACGCCTGAACGATTGAAATGATGTCAATCGGGATATCGGCAACCAATTGCATTTTGGTCGCCCCATTGCGCAAGGCGCCGAATAGCAAGGATGCCAGCACCACTCCCAACGGCTGACTGTTGCCGAGCAAAGCCAGGGCGATGGCGTCGAAACCGTATCCAGATGAGAAAGCCATAGCCAGGTGACGATTGACGCCCAGCACTTCGTTGGCACCCGCCAAGCCAGCCAGCGCGCCTGCCAAAGACATCGCTACCACCATTCCATTGAGCACGTTGATACCGGCGTATTTGGCGGCGCTCGGATTGGCACCCACCGTGCGCAGATTGAAACCCCAGCGCGTTTTGAACAGATACCAGTGAATCAGCCAGGCAACCAGCAGGGCGATGATAAAGCCCAGGTGCAGGCGTACGGGGCTGCCGAAGAAGGTCGGCAGCATCGCCGATGGTTCTATCATAGGGCTGACCGGGTTCGCCGAACCGGGTCGCTTCATCGGTCCGGTGAGCAACCAATCACTCAGGCGGAAGGCGATGTAGTTGAGCATGATGGTGTTGATCACCTCATGCGCACCGGTGCGGGCTTTCAACCAGCCGGGGATGAAACCCCACAAGCCGCCGCCGACCGCGCCCGCCAGGAACGCCAGCGGCAGATGGACGATCATCGGCAACCCTTTGAGCGAGTAGCCCACAAAAACCGAGAAGATTGCGCCCAGGAAAATCTGGCCCTCTGCGCCGATATTGAATAAACCAGTGCGAAAGCCCAGCGCAACAGAAAGCCCGGCGAAGATATACGGCGCGGCAGCGACCAGACTCTCCGTAATAGGATAAATCGCCTGGTAAATCCGCGGCAGCTCGCCGCTGCGGAAAGCTGCCACTATCTCTTGCGGCGTACCAAACGCTCCGGTGAGCAGGGCGCCATAAGCCACCGCCACCGAGCGCCAGACAGCCCGAAGTCCAGCCAGGAACGACTCACGGAAACCGGCGAACACCTCTGGCGAGGTGACAACAATCAAAATCGCGCCCATTAACAAGCCGGTGAGAATCGCCAGGAAGGGTATCAGCGCCGCTTGGAAGAGCCGTCGCCAACGATTGGCTGAACGCGGCGGCGCAATGATCTCCTCCAAGATGATTTCTCCGACACTCTGTTTGTTCTTATTCGGAGCCGACGTAGGCTCTGATTCTTGATCGCTCATACCTGGCACCTTTCTGTCCGCGGATCTGGGACAAATTGCGAAATTCAGGCAGCTTGTGGATGAACGCCAGCCATCAACAAGCCGACCCCTTCTTTGGTCGCCTGTTCGGCGGGTAAGATATCCACAATCTTGCCGCGGTACATGACAGCAATGCGATCGGCAAGCTGCATAATCTCATCCAGTTCGGATGAAACCAATAGTACCGCGCAGCCCTCGTCGCGCTTTTGAATCAGGCGGCGGTGAATGTATTCCACCGAGCCGACATCCAAGCCGCGCGTCGGTTGGGAGGCGATGAGCAACCTGATCGGTCGGGAGAACTCGCGCGCCACAATGACCTTCTGCTGGTTACCGCCGGAAAGCGAACTGGCTAACACCAGCGGACCTGGAGTACGAATGTCAAACTCCTGGATCAGCCGGTTGGCGTTTTGGACGATCTCCCTCTCCTGTAACACAACCCCTTTGGCAAAGGGTGGCAGATAATACGTGTTCAACACCAGGTTGTCCGCCACCGGAAAGCTCAGCACCAATCCATCTCTTTGCCGATCCTCCGGTATGTGAGCCGAGCCAAGTTCGGTGATTTTGCGCGGCGGGGCATTGGTAATATCGTGTCCATCCAGAATGATCTTCCCTTGGTGGACCGGAGCCAGTCCCGTCAGCGCCCTGACCAACTCTGTCTGACCATTGCCCTGGACGCCAGCCACCCCAAGGATTTCCCCGGCGCGCACATCAAAGGAAACTCCATCCACCGCCACCTGGTGACGCTCATCCAGCACCACCAAGCCTTCTACTCGCAGAACGACCTCCCCAGGTTGGGCAGGTGTCTTATCCACTTCCAAATCCACAGCCCGTCCGACCATCATCTCTGCCAGCATGCTTTGGTCAGCTTCCGCTGGAGTTGCCGTGCCCACCACCCTACCGCGGCGGATGACGGTGATACGATCAGCAACTTCCATCACCTCTCGCAGTTTGTGAGTGATGAAGATGATCGACTTGCCTTGCTCAACCAGGAAGCGCATGATCTTGAATAATTCATCCGCTTCTTGCGGGGTCAATACCGCGGTTGGCTCATCCAGGATCAGGATGTCCGCCTGACGATAGAGCAGCTTGATGATTTCGACGCGTTGCTGCACGCCAACCGGCAGATCGCGCACGTAGCTATCCGGATCCACCTCCAGTTTGTACTGCTCTGAGATTTCCCGAATTTTGGCAGCCACCGCGCGCCGGTCAAGGATGCCACCGGGACGGACGGTTTCATCTCCCAGCATCACGTTTTCGGTGACGGTGAAGACCGGCACCAGCATGAAATGCTGGTGTACCATCCCGATTCCAGCGGCGATGGCGTCGCTCGGCGAGTGTACGGTAATGGGCTTGCCGCGCACAATGATCTCACCCTCGTCCGGTTGATACAGACCGTAGAGGATATTCATCAGGGTGGTTTTACCCGCTCCGTTTTCTCCGAGCAGGGCGTGAATTTCCCCCTGGTTCAGGGTCAGGTCAATGTGATCATTGGCAAGAACGCCCGGGAAACGTTTGGTGATGCCGCGCAGTTCCAGTATTGGCGCCATTGGGATCTGCTGAGCTCCATGTTAATATCAATTTTTGGATCGCCCGGGCAGGTAATTTTTCCCAGGCGCTGCCAGTTTCGTCAGAAATACTGCAAAAGGCATAAAATCAGCTATCCTGTATCTTCTACTCGGCGCTGTAACACATCTTTATTCGAATTACAAAACAGCGCATAATTCGGCAATGAGAACGATATCATTTTACCATGAGTGTATAAATTTATTTTGCACACTGGTAGCAGAAAAGACTTACCCCGGAATTTTCCGGGGTAAGTCCATCTACATACTGGTTGTCTGAAAGCTGTGGTTTAGGGCACAGTCTTGATCTTGCCAGCGTTAATATCGGCTTTCAACTGTTCCAGTTCAGCCAGAATCTCCGCCGGGATCTTATCCGCGTAAGCCGGGCTGATGCCCAGACCCACGCCGCCGTTCTCCAGTGTGCCCAGGTAGTTCTCGCCCTTGAAGGTGCCCTGAATCACCTGACCGATGGTAGCGGTGACCCACTTATCCATGTTCTTCAGGGCAGAAGCCAGGATGTACTGGGCGTCATCCGGATAGTTGGCTGCCCAGTCGGTGTCCACGCCAATCAGCATGCCCGTGCCGCGCTCCTTGAACAGCGCCAGCGTGCCCAACCCCACCGGACCCGCTACAGGCATGACCACGTCGGCGCCTTCATCCAGCAACGTCTCACCCAGCCGCCGTCCATCATCCAGACTCTCGAAGTTACCCGCAAACAGCCCCGTCTGGGTGGCTGGATCCCAACCCAGCACCTGCACCTGGGCATTGTGCACTTCGTTGTACTTCTGCACGCCCAGATAGAAGCCGTCCATGAAAGCCGTCACCGGCGGAATCTGGATGCCGCCATACGTGCCCACCTTGCCGGTCTTGGTCATCGCCGCCGAAAGATAACCAGCCAGGAAGGTCGCCTGGTCGATCTGGTAGGCGCTGCCGCGGATGTTCGGCACCACCGGGTCGTAAGTGAAGTCCACGATGCCGAATGGCTGATTGGGATTGGCTTCCGCCGCCGCTTTGGTGGCGTCGCCCAGCAGGAAGCCCACGGTGATGATCACGTTGCAGCCCTCCTGCAAGAAGGCATTGATGTTCTTCTCGTAGTCGGTCTGCTGCTGCGATTCGAGATACTTGCCCTCGATGCCCCATTTAGCAATGGCATCTTCGACGCCCTTCCAGGCAGTGGCGTTGAAGGATTTGTCGTCAATGCCGCCCACGTCGGTCACCTGGCAGGCTTTGAAACCAGGCGGTGCGACGATCTGTCCAGGGGCAGTGGCGATCTTGCCGGCGATGATGTCGGCAGTGAGTTTCTCGAGCTCAGCCTTGACGTCCTCGGGGATTTGATCCGCGTAAGCCGGGCTGATGCCCAGACCCACGCCGCCGTTCTCCAGCGTGCCCAGGTAGTTCTCGCCCTTGAAGGTGCCATCCATGACCTGCTTGATGGTATCTTTCACCCACTTATCCATGTTCTTCAGGGCAGAAGCCAGGATGTACTGGGCGTCATCCGGATAGTTGGCTGCCCAGTCGGTGTCCACGCCAATCAGCATGCCCGTGCCGCGCTCCTTGAACAGCG